>ERZ791922.181-NODE-181-length-52319-cov-3.370618_pt1 | contig 52319 bp, 45 predicted proteins | sample MGYA00510134_ERZ791922 | MGnify/ENA primary metagenome ERZ791922 (study PRJEB30046, sample SAMN00792101) | human gut metagenome | study: EMG produced TPA metagenomics assembly of the A metagenome-wide association study of gut microbiota in type 2... | reverse complement strand
CAACAGAGGTGACCCGTCATTCATTGCAATACCAATTATTGCTATCCTTTCCTACACCATACTATATAAATAATCTTTGTTACAATTTCAATTTTAATAGAGTATGTCATAAATCGGTATAAAAATATAGCAATGAATATATATGGTTGTTTATTCATTGCTATATTTATAAAGTTTCTTTTCTACAGTCTTAGGAAAGCATATATTTCTATCAGCTTTCCTTCATCAAATAAAGACAAACTTATTTTTCTTCTTTTCATAAATATTTTTCGTAAATCGTGCTTATGTTCCAACACTCCTCAATATAATGCAATGGTAAGTCAAAACAGATATATCATATTTCATCTATTTTTCTTTTAATTTCTTGCATTTTTCGATCAGTATCTGAAATCACATCTGCGCATTCCCTTAAACTATCCTCTAAAGCATTCTCATTTCCATAATTTCTCTTATATCTTAATTGATGCTCTAAACTTGCCCAAAAATCCATGGCGATTGTCCGTATTTGAACTTCAACTTTCAATGGTTGCTTTTTATCTGAGAAAAAGACCGGAATCTCAATTATAATATGTAGACTCCGATATCCACTTTCTTTTGGTTCTTTAATATAGTCCTTTACCCTAACCACTGTAATATCATCCTGTTTCATAATCATATTTGCAACTTCGTAAATATCATCTAAAAAGGAACAAATGATACGCACACCAGCAATATCTTCCAGTTCTATCATAGAATCTAAATTCACTTCGAATCCTTTTCTTATTAACTTTCCTATGATACTCTCTGAATCTTTTATTCTAGATTTAATTATTTCAATAGGACTACGGTTCGATTTCGTTTTTAATTCTACATTTAATATTTCAACTTTAGTGACAATCTCCTTAATCGCACAATGATACATCATCATAATTTCCTGATATGCTTTAGCTCTTTCTAAGAATTCTTTTGGCTGCTTTGAAAAAACAATAGTATCTAGTATTTTAATTTGTAGATTTTCTTCCTCCAATTTAAGTTCTCCTAATATATTTGATTAAGTAATTTCATATCATTATTCTCATCTTGTCGTTTTTTTATAAGTTTTGCATAATCAAAAAAAGTTAGTAAAACCTTAGTTGAAATTCTTAATATTAAAATCTAGAAACGATAACCAAACCAATCTCCATAATTGTTGTTTTAAAGTAAATTGCAAGACTTGCATTAATATTTATAAAAGCTTCTCAAAACATACACTAGTCTCAACATTAGCATATTGCCCATAATTCTTGGTCTGATGGTAACCGTAATTTTGGTAAAGAGTGACTGCTTTTGTGTTATGACTACCCGTTTCAAGAACAGCTTTATGGTATCCAAGTTCTTTTGCCCAATGTTCAAGTTCTCCTAATAACATTTTCGCATATCCTTTTCCTCGATACGCAGGCAAAAGATACATTCGTTTTATTTCAACGGAGATTTCATCATATTCTTTGAAACAGCCACATCCTACTGCCACTTCTCCGTCTTTTAATAAGATAACAGTATCAATGTTTAATATCTTATTGAATTTCTGATAGAAACATTGTTTATCTCCATTTCCTTTTTCCAAATCTTCATCTAACCTTTTTGCTAGATTAATAAAATCCTTTTCTTCGCTATTACATCGAAAAATTTGTACCATGAATACCCTCACTTTATTATGCTTTATAGTTTTATTAGATCTTTGGCACTACCATCTGCATAATCAATCCTGTCTCATCAAGCATCGGGATTTTTGGTATCATAGTATATCCTCCTTGAAAGATGAAATTAGCGGAGAATGCTAGACAAATAGTATCTATAATCTCATCCATATTACATTTAAAATCATTCGCCGCTAGTTCAATAAATTTTAGATTCACCAATGCCGTAGTGTCTAACCTGTTCCACCATATGTCCGATATTTCCCTCTCCAGCAAATTTACTGCGATCAAAGAAATCCTCCGTCATATCAAACCATACCAAAGGATGATCTTCCTCTTGTAAAAGAACCTCACCTTCCAAATATCCAACATATACCTCAACATAACAATCCTGATTATAGTAAGTAAAATCCATCATATGATGAAGATTGACATTATCCTGAGAAATCCCGGTTTCTTCATATAACTCACGATATGCAGAGTCAAATCCGTCTTCTCCTTCTTCAATTTTACCGCCCACAAGATTGTAGAGTCCTAGATAAGGTTCTTTTTTTCTCTTGCAAAACAGTAAATCACCGTTTTGACGAAATATCATAATACAATTATATCCTTGCATAATTAGCCTCCATGCTACGCTTTTCTAAAGAGTTGAATATGCAACTCTTTTCCTATTTTCGTAACATTTGCTTTATCCACCATAGCTCCAACCAAATGAAGCTCATCACCCGAGTCGTCCTCTCCAACTAATTGCCAATAATAACCTTCAATTTCATATTGACGCTGAGTATTTAAGTTATATTTCATTTTTTGAATAAATTCTTCTTCATAATCACACTCATATTGTATTATGATAATTTCTGTGTTCTGCTCATTTGGGGAAACCTTCGTATTTACTTTTATATCAATGTTCTCTGCACCGTTTAATAGGAACAAAGTTAGTATTTCACTCACAATCTGAGCTATTTTTTTTGCCTCGTGTCTCATCTATTTCTCTCCTTATGAAAAGCATCTAGTATTGGAATCATAACTCCTGCAACTAATCCACCTGAGAATCCATTGTTATATAGGTTCACACCTCCATGTATCACTCCTACATTAGTCACGACAGCCATATGGAGAGCACCTGCTAGGAATCCAATGACTGGTCCGTATGTACCAGCGATTGGTGCTAGTGTAGTTGAAAATAAAACTGATATAATGATGCCTGTTGTTGATAGGTCATTTCCAAAGAATAAAGCCGTTACTATAACACCAAGCATAACTGGTAGACAATTCTTGATATGCTTACCAAATGCACCAAATCCAACTACTGTGAAAATTCCTGCTAAGACCGGACCATTTACGACACCTCCAATCAGCATTACATAAAACAGGCTTAAAAATCCAAGTAACGCCATATTTAGAAACGTTACTCCAAAACCTACCAGGTGTGTAAAATCAGTGATCAGTCTTCCCTTGTATTGTAGTATTTTTCCAAAGTCCATTATAGCACGACGATTGATATAAATACCAGTAAAGAAAAAGCCAAGAAATAAGCATAGTAATATTATGATAATAACCGGATGATTTTTTTCCGAGATAATATTCACTGGTTCAACCGTGATACCAAAGCTTCTCAGTACACTTGTTAACACGGTACCTACTATTCCAGAAGTAAAACCAATATTATATAAATTATATCCATCATGAAATTTTAGCATATGTGAGGATAGAGGTACCAGGATAAATCCAATAAAAATACCAACGCATACTGCAACAACAATAGCCCAAAATGGTCGTAGCAAACCAGAAAAACTAATTTCACTGACCAGCGGTGCTAATGCAGTGCCAAACATTAACGCAATGATAATATCCTTAAAAGATATTTTCTTGTATATAGTATAAAAATAACCACCTAAATAAATTGGAATAATATTATATAGATTTTTACCAAAGAAGGAAAAGCCGATAACCGTAAAGAATGCTGCAATTAAAATACCATTCAACTTAAGTCGATAATGGTGCATAATATAGATATTTAAGAGACCCACTAAACCAACATTAATAAATGCTGCTTCAATCCCACCAACCTCAATAAAATCTGTAACTAAGATGGTTGGCGTAAGTACAATATTGATAAATCCGTTAATAACCGAGTGAAAACTTCCATTATAAATACCGTAGATAATTCCTACGATTAAAAATACTATAGGTAGTACAGATAATAAGCCTAGTTTTCTGATACGACCAATGTCTTTCTCATCTACTTTGTTTAACTCCAAATAGTAACCTCCTCATGTTATCAATTTATAGTAATAACATTTTACAAGAATAGTATACTATTTGACAATAATTTTTTATGCAAAAAATCTTCGATCCTTCATTTTCTCAATCTAAAAAAGTAATTTCATTCATTCAAAATTTAAGTGGATGATAAACTCTTCCATAAATAAAAGCGTGTTACACAAACTTTTCCAGTCATAAATCATCATTTGTGATTTTGTCACAGAAGTACGCACAATGACTCTGTTATAATCACTCATCATAATAGGAAATAACAAAAGAAGGGTGGTCATAGTTATGGCAAATGTAATTATCATCGGAAACGGTCCAGCAGGTATTTCTACCGCTTTATATACAATTAGAGCAGGAATAGAAACAACGGTTATCGGAAAAGATTTCGGTGCATTAGGAAAAGCATCTGAGATAGAAAACTATTATGGCTTTAGTCAACCTATTTCTGGTAAAGATTTAGTACAAGAAGGGGTAGAAGGAGCAAAAAGACTTGGAGTACACTTTATCTCTGATGAAGTATTGGGACTTAATTTTACAGATCAATTTGTGGTGAAAACAAAGAATGAGGATTACTCTGCTACAAGTGTTGTTATCGCTACTGGAACTTCCCGTAATACTCCTAAGATTAAGAGATTGAAAGAATTAGAAGGTCGCGGTGTTAGTTACTGTGCTGTCTGTGATGCTTTCTTTTATAGAGGAAAGGATGTTGCCGTGCTAGGTGATGGAGAATATGCACTTCATGAAGCCTTAGAATTATTACAAACTTCAAATTCAGTTACTATTCTTACCAACGGCAAAACACCAAACATTGTTATTCCAGAAACCATTAAGGTAATTACAACTCCTATTGAAGCGCTTGATGGAGACGAAGTACTAGAATCCGTTTTCTTTCAAGATGGAAGTAACTTATCTGTATCTGGGTTATTTGTTGCAGTTGGAGTAGCTGGTAGTACTGATCTAGCGAAAAAAATTGGTGCTGCTACAGAAAATAATAGAATCTTAGTCGATGAGAACATGTCCACGAATATTCCTGGACTCTATGCAGCAGGTGATTGTACTGGTGGATTATTACAAATATCCAAAGCGGTATACGATGGAGCTAAAGCTGGAACTGCAATTATAAAGGAACTCAGAAACCAAAAAGTAAAAACAGCATGACTTTTTAGATTGGAGGTATCTATGGCAGTTATAAAAATATTACTTGGAGCAGTTGTTGGAGGATTTTTAGGACATCTTTATTATAAAAAGGTAGGGTGTGCTTCCGGCTCTTGCCCTATTACTTCAAAGCCGTTGAATTCAACACTTTATGGGGTGATACTAGGTGCATTAATTATGAGCTCGTAGCTAAACAAATTGCCAAGAAAGCCAGACAGTTATGAATATCTAACCGTCTGGCTTTCTTCTTATATATTTATTCTTATATATTTTCTCCTATGTTTATCTCTTGTTTCTAATTACCCTACCATTTAAAACCCCGGTATGTTTCCCATGTTCCACCACAACCTTACCATTTACAATGACATATTCAATACCTGCTGGATATTGGATTGGTTCAACAAAGGTACCTTTGTCTTCAATTGTGTTAGGATCAAATATTGTGATATCTGCAAAGTAACCTTCTTTTAACAGTCCTCTATTCTTAATGCTCATAGCCTCCGCAGCCTTAGACGTCAACTTCTTCACTGCTTCTTCGATTGTCATTATCTTCTCTTCACGTACATACTTTCCAAGAATTCTTGGGAAGCTTCCATAAAGTCTTGGATGCGGTTTTCCAGGAGCTAATAAGCCATCCGTACAAGCATTCATCTCAGGACGAGCCATAAATAATTTCACATGGTCTTCTACTCCATAGAAGTCTACCATACCAACTGCATTTTCTTCCTCCATTAGAAGGTCAAAGGCAGCGGTAAATGGATCTAGATTTCGAAGCTCTGCTAGCTGAGTAATACTTAAGCCAACAGCATCTTTGTTTTTCTCTGTCACTACACTGGTTACATAAATATTTTCAAATCCAGCAAAGTCAACAAAGTTATCCCAGCCATGAATTCCATGCTCCATGTCATAGCGCATCTTCTTACGCATTTCTGGATCTCTTAATCGTTCGATTACTTTATTCGTTCCGCCATCATGAACCCAAGGTGGAAGAATTGCTCCCATCATCGTACTGCCGGCAACATAAGGATACTGATCAAAGCTTACCCTGATACCTTCTGCTTTTGCTTGTTCTAATTGAGAAAGTACTGTATCGATTTTATCCCAGTTTTTCTTACCAGCAACTTTAAAGTGAGACCAGTGAACTCTAACTCCTGATTTTCTGCCTATTTCAATTACTTCATTCATAGAATCAACAATCGTGTCTGCTTCGCTTCGCTGATGAATAACAAATACACCATCAAACTCAGCAACCACCTTACACATTTCAATGATTTCTTTGCTTTCTGAATATGCACAAGGAATATAGATTAATCCTGTAGATAAACCAAAAGCTCCTGCTTCCATTTCTCTACGGGTAATCTCTTTCATCTTCTCAATTTCTTCGTCTGTTGGCTGACGGTTACCAAGTCCCATTGCCTCCATACGGATATTACCATGTGGAACCAGATAGCATTCATTAATACCAGGACCAACCTTTTCAATCATCTTTAAATAATTATCGGTTGTTTGATAAGTCCAATCAATTTCATCACTAACTCCATCCAGCCCAGCGATATTTTTACGCCAATCTGAGATATATTCCAAAGGAAGAGGTGCCATAGAAACACCATCCTGACCTAAAACTTCTGTCGTAATACCCTGCATTACCTTTGGCATTACCTGAGGACGCAATAAAACATCCAAATCACTGTGGGAATGAGTATCGATAAAACCAGGTGCAACTATAAGACCTTTGGCATCAATTACCTTATCAACACCTGTGTCACTAATCTGTCCTATTTTTTCTATTCTTTCCTCTTGAATTAATAGGTCAGCCTGATAGGCTGGCTCTCCGCTTCCATCAACAATTGTAGCATTTTTAATTAAAGTTTTTATAAGTCACACTTCCTTTCAAAAGAGTTACAGTTAAGTTTGAAATCTTTTCAAACTTACTATTTAAGACAGTATCAAATCAGCAAGCGCATTCAATATGCTAAGTTATTAGATGCTATGTTATTAGATTCTTTCTTCTTGAGCATGCTCGATAGTACCTAATTGCAGCACTCCAATCTGTATACTCTTACACTTATGTCAAAACCACATCTGCTTGCAGATGTGGTATGGTATTGGTTTACATATCAAACATTGTCTGCTATGAAAAGCAAATTATAATGACAATGAAAAGTTCACAAAACGCGCCTTCCATTGTTTATATAACCTCAAAATCAATCAGAAGAATATCAAATGATTTTAAATTAATATTGCTATAGTTATACTAACAACGCTTTCATTACACCGTAGTAACATTCACAGACCTTAGTAAGTTGCTCTACTTCAATATATTCATCTACCGTATGAGCTAAATTCTCACGAGAAGGTCCAATACCTAATGTCTTAATGCCTGCTTCTCCTGCATAATGAGAACCATTGGTACAGAAATTATACTGTGTAATCTCTGGGTTAAATCCTGCATTATTAAGTTCCCCTACAACAGCTTGAACCCATGGTTCGTCTTTATCATATAACCAGCCAGGGAAGAATCTTTCTCCTTCGATTTTGTTTCCGGTATAGCACATTTCTTCGCCTACCGCATAGGAAACCTTCGCTTTTAATTCAGGGTCTTCTGCCATTAATTTCTCTAATAACTCTCTAATTGGAGCAATTACAGATTCCTTTGTCTCACCAACTAATAAACGGCGATCATAAGTTGCACGGCAATATTCAGGAACAACAGAAGCTCCAGGATATGGTGCAGACTTGATATCAGTTAACTCTAAAATACCCTTTCCTAATACAGGGTGCTCTGTTGGAACTAAGTCTCTAATTGCATTAATTACCTTGCTCATCTTATAAACAGCATTAATTCCCTTCTCAGGATTTGCAGAGTGAGCTGGTTTACCAAAGGTTTCTACTACGATTTCCCCTCGACCACGTTGACCGATTTTAACATTTAACTGACTTGCTTCCCCAATGATTACATAATCTGGCTTAAAGTTTTTGGAGATTTCGCGCGCTGCTACACCTTCAAAACACTCTTCATGAACAACACCAGCAATTAGGATTTCACCGGCAAAATCACGCTTCGTATCCTCTGCAAAGTATTTTGCAGCTGCGGTAAATGCAGATACTGCGCCCTTCATATCAGAGGTACCACGGCCATATAACTTACCGTCTACAATTTCACCAGCAAATGGCTTCTGCGTCCACTTGCTTTCATCCGATACAGGTACTGTATCAATATGTCCATCAAATAAAACCTTTGGTCCTGGACGATTGCCCTTGATTACTCCAATTACGTTACCATATCTATCATAAGTAACATCATCAAAACCATTTGCCTTACAGAACTCCCCTATTGTCTGGGCAGCTTGTTTTTCTTCTCCTGAATAGCTTTTTGCCTGTATCATTTTCTGTGTTAATTTAATTAATTCTTGTTCTCTGTTTCCGTTAAGCATTGTGCTATCTCCTTTCTTGTACCCGTGTGTATACAAGCTGTTTTCAGATTGTATACAACTTAAATGAGAAATGTGAAATCTTTTTTACTTCACATTATCCTGTGCATAATCACTCGTCCTACGAATGATAACTGCTTATGTTATTCTCCGTCGTAACGTGAGTCTTTCCCATTCCATACCACATTACGATAATTTTCTTTGTCTGTATCACCTTCTGTTGAGATGAATAATAATCTTGAATCCTCGTTAAGACCTAATTTACCCTTTAAATCTACAAGAGAATCATCAGTTAAGATGTTGTAAGCACATCCAAGGGTAGCAGCTCCACTTTCTCCAGATACCACCTTTTTATCACTATCAAGTGGACTAGCCATAACACGCATACCATCTGCTGCAACATAATCTGGACAAGAAATAAATGCATCTGCATAATCTCTTAATACATTCCATCCAATGCTATTTGGCTCTCCACAAGCTAAACCTGCCATAATTGTATTTAAGTCACCTGTTACAAAGTGAAGTTTTCCATCGTTTGCCTCCGCAGTGCGATAAATACAGTCTGCTTTGTTTGGCTCAACAATTACAATCTTAGGTTGATTTCCTTTATAGTAATTAGCAAAGAATCCACAGATAGCACCTGCTAAGGATCCAACTCCTGCCTGTAAGAAGATATGGGTTGGAGCTTCTGCTTTTGTTTCTTCTAATTGCTTTACAATCTCATACCCAAGTGTCATGTAACCTTGCATAATCCATGTAGGAATATCCTCATAGCCTTCCCATGCAGTATCCTGAATTACAATCCAGCCTTTTTCTTTCGCATTCTTATCTGCAAGACGTACTGCTTCATCGTAATTCATATCAGTAATGGAAGCATCGGAACCCTCTGCTAAGATGTTATTTAATCTTTCAATTGCAGAGCCCTTTGGCATATAAACTACTGATTTTTGGTTTAGCTGATTTGCTGTCCAAGCTACACCACGTCCATGGTTACCATCCGTAGCTGTAACAAAAACCATATCTCCAGTTTTCTCTTTTACTTCTTTTGATACCATTTTAGTTGCTGTTAAATTCTTGATATCCTCTCCGATTTTATCTGCAATTAAGCGTCCAATCGCATAAGAACCACCTAATACTTTAAATGCATTTAGACCGAAACGGAAGGACTCATCTTTTACATGGATATCTTTCACGCCAATTTCTTTTGCTAAGTTCTTTAACTCTACTAAAGGAGTTTCGCTATATACTGGAAAGCTAGCATGAAATGCATGAGCTTTGCTTGCTTCCTCGTAATTTAGAAACTCAATGTTTGATTTTTCATTATTATTTCTTGGATAAAATACACTTTTAAATGTCTCTTTCATAATACCTAACCTCAATTCTAGCGTTTTAACGCTTGTTTTATAACTGTGTTTTTTCCTATTACAGTTTAAAATAATGATACACAAATATATGGGATGCCGTATTATGGCAAAACCAATGATTTAAGAATGTGAAAACTCTACTTAAGTCGATAGAGGAATGTGAACTAGGACTGTTTTTCCTTTGGCAAAATCAAATTCAAAACAATAGCAATTAATGCTACAATAACGATTTCACTTCCACCAAAAATCATACGAACCACTTCAGGACAACCAGCAAATGCACCAGGAGTTCTTGATAAACCTACAGCCAATGCAACAGAAAGACCTGCAATGGACAAATTCCTTGGAGTCAAACCAGCACCAGATAACATTCTAACACCTGTCATTGCAATACTTCCGAATACTGTAATAGTTGCACCTCCAAGTACCGGAAGCGGAATTGTTAGAAAAACTTCGGCAAGCTTTGGCATCAACGCAGTTACCATAATAATCAAAGCTGCCACAACAAATACAATTCGATCCGTTACACTCGTAGTTACTACAATCCCTACATTCTGTCCGCAAGTAGCATTCGGAGTACCACCTAAGATTGCTCCAATTGCACTTGTGATGTTATTTCCAATTATACCACCGGATAATTCTTTATCGGTTGCTTTTCGGTTAAATGCTCCTGCTGTAGTTGCTTCAAACTGTCCAATATCTTGTATGGAATTAATCACAAAAATAATTATCATAGATACAATTCCACCCACAGAAAAACTAAGGCCGAAATGGAACGGTTTTGGAAGTGTAACTACTGCTGCATCTGCAACCCTTGTAAAGTCTACCATTCCAAAAAACGCAGCTACTACATACCCTATCATAAGACCTAACAAAGTCGCGGATACTTTTAAGATACCCTTACAAAACTGTGAAAAGAATAATACGGAACCCAAGGTAATCAGTGCTACAATCCAAGCTTTTGGAGTTCCAAAGATGGAACTATTTTCTCCACCTGCCATATACTTAACAGCAGTTCCATAAAGGGAGATCCCCACGGTTAATACTACGGAAGCTGTAACAATTGGTGGGAATAAAAATCTTATCTTTTTAAACCCAAGACCAACTACAATACCAACCAAAGCCCCTATTAACTGTGCACCTAATACACCAGACATACCATCTGTCTTAACAATACTGGTAAGGGTAGGTATGAATGCAAACCCACTACCAATAATTACCGGAAGATTACAACCAATTCCGAATTTACCAAAAGCATGAATCAAAATAGCAATCGCCGCACATAGTAGTGAAGCTTGCATCATAATAACCAAATCATCGCTAGCAATCCCTCCAGCCGTTCCAAGAATGGTTGGAACCGTTACACAGCCGACTACCATGGCTACTACATGCTGTAAAGCCAAAGGAACAACTTCACCAGCACCTAACTTTCTATTATCTTTTGCCATATCCTTACCCCGTAAACTTTATTGTTTTTGCAAATCTATTAACTAGTAAATGACAATGTAAATTTATTTTCTGTATGCTGTCCCTGTTATTGGTAGGGAAAACCTTCGATTACCGTCTACACGATATGCAGCATGTGCAGCAGCTGGTGCAGTCGGTACGGTACAGATTTCCCCAATTCCTTTTGCACCATAAGCTAGCCCATTCGGATCATTCTTTTCTACCATAATAACTTCGATTTCAGGTGCTTGCGTTGCTCTAAATAACCCAAGGGTACCGTATTTTGTTTTCACATATCCATCTTCCATCACAAAATCTTCTGTTAATCCATACCCAAGCCCCATCACAACTCCACCTTCAATTTGGCCGGAACAAGCCTTTGGATTCACAACACGACCGACATCATGGGCAGCAACTACTTTGGTTACCTTCTTTGTCTCATCCATAATAACGACTTGAACACCATAACCATAAGCCACGTGGCTGACTGGGTTTTTCTTATCTGCTCCCATCTTGTCTGTTACACCGCTATAGACGCCCTCAAAAACTTCGCCTTCTAATTCATCTAAAGTCTTTGTCTTAAGAGCATCTTTTAGTTTTTCGGCAGCACATCTTGTTGCTTCTCCTGCAAATAAGGTTTGACGTGATGCAGTTGTTGTTCCTGAGTTTGGTGTTGTTGCAGTATCTGCACGTTCATATACAATACTGGATGGCTCCAAGCCTGTGGTTTCACATACCATACTTAGCATAACATTTCCAATTCCCTGACCAATACATGCTGCAGAAGTTAAGATATGCACTTTACCATCTACCACTTTTAAATTACTACGTCCGATGTCTGGTAGACCAACGCCGATTCCTGAGTTTTTCATGCATCCTGCAATACCTGCATATGGACTAGATTCGAAAGCCTCTTTTACTGCCTCTAAACATTCCACATATGCGGTATCTTCCGATGCAATCTGACCATTCGGTAATTCATTTCCAGGACGAATTGCATTTTTATAACGGAATTCCCATGGAGAGATACCAACCATTTCAGCAAGTTCATTCAGGTTTTGCTCCTGAGCAAAACAGCTTTGAGTTACACCAAATCCTCGGAAAGCTCCGCCTGGTACATTGTTGGTATACACACAATATCCTGTCACTTGAAGATTCTGATAATTATATGGGCCGCCGGCATGAGTACATGCTCTTTGTAATACTGGGCCACCAAGACTTGCATAAGCTCCACAGTCAGAAATAATGGTGGCTTTCGTTGCAGTTAAGATACCATTTTCATCACATGCAGTAGTAATATCGATTTCCATAGCATGACGTTTCGTATGGATATTTAAACTTTCTTGTCTTGAAAATTTAACCTTTACTGGTTTCTTTGTAATATAAGCCATTAATGCAGCATGGTGCTGAACACTCATATCTTCCTTACCACCAAATCCGCCACCTACTAATTTTGTCTGGCAACGAACCAGAGAAGGGTCGATATTTAACATTCTGGAAATTTCATGTTGCTCATCATACACGGATTGAGAAGCAGTATACATTAGTAAACCTTCCCCATCCGGGATACCGATTGCACATTCCGGCTCCATGAAAGCATGATCCGTCATAGGTACAGAGTAATGGTTTGTTACAATATATTTGGAATTTTTAATTGCTTCGTCTACATTTCCTCTGGAAATGCTTTCTCTTGTTAAAATATTTCCCTTTGTATGTAACTTCGGTGCCCCTTCTTTCATTGCTTCTTCTGGTTTTGTTAGAGGTGTTAATTCTTCGTAATCAACTTCTACAAGGTTTAAAATCTCATCTAACGTTTCTTTTTTAGTAGAAGCGACTAAAACAATCGCATCACCAATATATCTGGTGGTATCACCCTTGGCGATGAGTACATCCCAATCCGGAACAATATGACCTGTTTTATTAAACGGAACATCTTCTGCAGTAAGGATTCTCACGCAGTCCGGATGTGCTAATGCTTTTTCTAAACGAATATCTTTTACAATTGCTCTTGGATATTTACTTCGTAATGCCTTAGCGTAGATCATACCTTCTATGGTAATATCATCTACGTATTCCCCCGTACCAAGTACCTTTTCCTCTGCATCAATTCTCTTAAAATGCTCTCCGACTTTACCATTTCCAGTATCCTTAGGAACGGGTAAGTTTTCACGGAACATCTTTGCAGCTAATAAAATAGCATCTTCTATCTTTACATAACCGGTACAGCGACAGATGTTACCCATAATTGCTTTCTTAACATCTTCTCTTGTAGGTTCTAGGTTATTATCCAGTAATGATTTTGCTGAGATTACCATACCAGGAATACAAAATCCACATTGAACTGCTCCCGTGTTTCCAAAAGCATATACATATACTTCTTTTTCACGCTCGCTCAATCCTTCTACCGTGATGACTGACTTTCCAACTAACTTAGAAAGAGTAAAAATACAAGCTCTCGCTTTCTTACCATCCACTAAAACAGTACAAGTACCGCAAGCACCTTCACTACATCCATCCTTTGCTGATGTAAATCCCAAATCATAACGAAGGAAATCTAAAAGCTTCTTATCTTCCTGGCTTTCATAAATCGAGCCATTAATTTTCACCTGATACATAATTACCTCCATTCTTATGCACATTCCCGTGTGAAGTTTAGGAATTTTTAGTCTGCGTACTTTGCAGAAATAGAATTTCTTTTCACACTCATCTTGGTCCCAATACATAGGTTCCTTGATTTTCTTTAACAATAGTTCCATCCTGCACAACACATTCGCCATTAACAAACACGGTTTTTGCCTGACCTTTTATTTTAAATCCCTCATATGGTGTATAATCAACATTTTGTATTTGTTTACTCCATGTAATCACACCTTCATAATCAGGAGAAAAAATAACGATATCTGCATCAGAACCCACTTCTAATATTCCTTTGTCCGGATACATCCCATAGCGCTTTGCTGGATTTGTTGCCATAAGTTCACACATTCTCATCACATCGATATAGCCTTCTTCTACCAAATAGGTATAGATCAGTTGAGGTCTATGTTCTACTCCTGGCGCACCATTTGGAATTTTCCGAAAATCTTCTTTTCCCAATTCCTTATCCTTCTTAAAATTAAAACTGCAGTGATCGGTTGCTATCGTATCAATTTCCCTATCTACAATTGCCTGAATCAACGCCTTGTTATCCTCTACTTTTCTTAACGGAGGGGATATCACATATTTAGCACCTTCAAAATGATTTAAATCATAATAGTGATCGTCTAATAATAAATACTGCGGACATGTTTCTACTGTGATGGTCTGATTTCTTTTTCTTGCATTTCTAATTTCATTTAACCCTGCAAGTGAGCTAAGATGAACAATATTAACCGGATGTCCGGCTAACGTGCTGATATATGCTAAGCGATTAATCGCTTCTGCCTCCACATAATCGGGTCTTGATGGGGGATGAGCACTAGGTGAAGTCTCACCAGCAGCAATCTTTTCTTTCGTTAACTCATTGATTAACGTACCATTTTCACAATGGACCCCTAAAACACCATCAATTTCTTTTATCTTTTGTAAACAAGCAAGAATTTCAGCATCGTTGGAGATTAAATTATCATATGCCATGTACATCTTAAAGGAAGTAACTCCAAGTTCTGGCATCTTACTTATCTCCTCTTTTACCCTATCATTCCAATCGGTAATCGCCATATGAAAGCGATAATTACAAGAGCTCTTATCCTTTGCTTTTTTCATCCAGATATCATAAGCTTCCTTTAGTGATTGGCCCTTTTCCTGAGTGGCAAAATCTACTATCGTGGTTGTTCCACCAATCACTGCTGCTTTTGTACCGCTGACAAAATCATCTGCGGTATGTGCAGTCCCGGTATCCATGTCAAAGTGTGTATGACCATCGATAAATCCTGGGAAAACAAAGCAACCTGAGGCGTCATAGACTTCATCCTCATCCTTTGGACTGATATTCTCAGAAATCTCACTGATTTTGTTATTATGAATTGCAATATCCGCTTTTCGCATCTTTTCAGAGCTTATTAGTGTACCATTCTTTATAATCTTCATATTTAGCCTCCATGCTACGACTGTTTATAGGAGCAGCTAATGGCTCAAGTTTGTAATGGTACAAACTTGGTGAATGAAAGACTAAATTTCTTTCACTCTTTTTCTCTCAGTCTGCCAATTATGACTTTTCATAAACTACAGTAAATACGGCTGTTGTTCTCTTAGTGCTTCTACAAAACTTTGTATCGTCTCCGGAGTATCTCTAAAAGCTGATTCTTTTATCTCTCCATCCATTCGATATACCAAGCTATCTCCTACTACAGCAAATCCTTGGTTTGTACTATTTTCTAATTCTTTTCTACCAGCGAATAAGGTAAGTCTATCCTTATACGGTGTACATTTGTCTGGACAGAAAATATAACAGTTACCGCATTCATTGCAATAGTCATCAACATGAAGCATACGTTTCACACCATCAACCATTAGCGTTGTATTGGCACGATTTGGGCAGACATTAACACAACTTCCACAAGTAACCTTACACTCCACTCTGACATTAACATTCTCACCAAAAGTAAGAAGTGGTTTTTTACGTGCTACTTCCGATTTTCTATAGTTTTTATCTTCAATCGAATTTTTAGCTAATTCTTCTAAAAGAGAAACATTCACTGTCTGATCTGCTGGGAATTCACATTCATCCAAAAGGGTTGCAAGCTTTTTAATGACCTGATATCCGGTTGGCTTTAATAAAATTGTTGCGACTGTGATTGGCCAGATACCAGTGCTAAAAATATCTTTTATGTTATTCGCATCTGCTCCGCCAGAGAAGGACATCGGTAATTTGCCATCAAACTCTTTTGCTAGCTTTGCAGCTACATTGATCGTAAGAGGATATAATGCTTTTCCTGACATGTACATATCTTGACCAGGTAATTCACTGTTTTTAATTTTTACATGGAAGGTATTTGATAATTTAACACCAAAAACCAAATCATTTTCTTTCGCTAACTCCTGCATCTTTCTTATTAAGATTACAGCATCTTCAAATTGTAAATCACTATCGAATCCATGTGTATCAAAGGACATATAATCATATCCCATATCATCCATGGTCTTTCTGACAAACTCATAACCCAAAAGAGTTGGATTACACTTTAAATAAGTATTGATTTTTTTGTTGGTCAATAGATGTGTAATAATACCTTCAATTTCATCGCTTGGACATCCATGCATAGTAGATAATGTAATGGAATTACAAATCTGTGGTGAAATGGATTTAATATAAGCTTCATCAACGTTCTTAAATTCTTCTACATGCTCTAGTGCCCAGTTTTCGCATTCCTTCCAAGTTTCTGTGTTAGAAGCATCCTTTAACCCCTCGATAAAATCATCAATTTTTTTAGATTGAATACCCTCTAAGTTATATCCTACCGACATATTAAAGATAAATTTATCAGGGTCACCAAAGCCATACTCTTTCGCAATTAATTTAATTGCATACCAACCTTTGATATACTCTTCTAATGCCTGTGGTACATAAAGTTCTGTAGACCATTCCACATTGTAACATTCATCATCTGCTCGAATACAAGGTTTCTCTACGTGAAGGTCATGTCCGTCTAAGATTTGAACGGTTTTCAATTCAAAGAAACGGCTTCCTCCTACATAAGCTGCAATTAAGTTTTGTGCAAGTTGTGTATGAGGACCTGCTGCTGGTCCAAATGGATTTTCTAAACTATGTTCAAATAAGCTTAGATCTTTCTTCCCATCATGTGTATATAAATTGCTTACTCCATATACAGTATTATAGTTTTCTTTCTCAAACATCACTCTTTCCATTATTTTGTGGAAAGGTATTTGCACCATAATATCACTCATATTAATCCTCCATTCTGCTACAAACCTATAAATTAGCACGTATAAGACCTTGCCTAATTCATTGTTATACCAAATCTGTTTGAAGATATGGTACAATCCTTCTAACTCCTTAACGGTTTGCATTAATCCTTTGCCATAAATCAGCTGCTTGCCTTCTGCTTTCTTCCATTACTTCTTCTTTGTTTATGTGAAGTAATTTACGGTCTCTCATTAGAACCTCTCCATTACAGATGGTAGTTGTTACGTTAGAACCATTCATGCCAAATAAAATATGAGAGTTTACATTATTTTCATCCATTGGTGTAAGTGGATCATAGTCAACAAATATAATGTCTGCCGCATATCCAACTTTTATTTTTCCTAATGGTACCTGGAAGAAACGATTTGCAATCTGGGCATTGTACTCAAACAACATTGTTGGAATTTCCCCCCAAGCGCAACTTGGATCTTTATGCATATGCTTTTGTAAAATATTTGCTACTTTATAACTTTCTAGCATGTCATTGGTGTATCCATCCGTGCCCAAACCAATTAGAATACCTTTATGAAATATCTTTAAGACATCGGGGGCACCAACTGCATTTCCCATATTACTTTCTGGATTATGAACGACCATGGTATCCGTGGCTTTTAATAAATCAATTTCTTTATCATCAATATAAATACAATGTCCTGCTACAGTCTTAGGACCAAGAATTCCCATTCCATGTAGACGTTCCACAGTACGAACACCATATTTTGATAGACTGTCCTCTAAATCAGCCATACCTTCTGCGATATGGACATGATATCCTGCACCTTCTGGATTTTGCTCCACCACATATCGAAGAGTATCATCACTGAGGGTAAAACTTGCATGAAGTCCCATCGTCCCTTTTATCATGTCAGTCGTGTCGTTATTTGCATAGTGAATGAAGTCTACATTTTCTTTGACCGCTTTCTTCATCTCTACTTCCCCGTTACGATCACTTACTTCATAACATAAGCAGGTACGAAGCTTATATTCTTTTGCCACTTTTGCCAGTTCTATTAAACTCTTTTCCGTTTTCTTATAACTTGCATGATGGTCAAATACGGTAGTTACGCCGTTTTCTATACAGTTTAAATAAGTTACTTTTGCACTAACTTTATCATTTTCCAAGGTCAAGTGATTATCTAAATTCCACCATAATCCTTCTAATATATCTAAAAAATTCTTAGGATTATGATTTTTTATACTTAATCCTCTTGCCAAAGAGGAATATATATGATTATGAACATTAATGAATGCAGGCATAATAACCTGATTGTTTGCATCGATAATTTCTGCATTCGGATATTTGCTTTTTAAGTCTGTAAAATTACCTACTTCTTTGATTAAGTTGTCTTCAACTATAATTCCGCCAAGTTCTATATATGGATTCTTGGCATCTCTGGTAAATAATTTACCATTTCCTATTAAATACATCATAACCTCAATTCTGGCGTTTTTGCCCTAATAATTCAGATGGTATCTTTGTGCTCCGACACAAATTGCTAGGTGAATTGTTTTCCTTCATTATAAGAATTGCTACGCTCATAGAACCTATTTTCTTTTCTTATGTAAAATATAGCAGCTTCCATTATGTTTCACGATTTAACCGCTACCCTCTATTAGGTAGCCTCCTACTTACTAACGATATTCCTATCATATTCTTAGTAAGTAGGAAACGAATTATATTACTTTGTTACTGCAATAACTTCTACTTCTACTAAAACACCCTTTGGAAGTTCCTTAACAGCTACACAAGAACGCGCTGGCTTACCAGTAAAATATTCACCATAAACTTCATTAAATGCTGCAAAATCTCCCATGTCAGCTAAAAAGCAAGTTGTTTTAAAAACATTTTCAAATGTTGTATTTGCTGCTTCTAAAACAGCCTTTAAGTTTTTCATAACTTGAAGAGTCTGTTCTTTAATACCACCCTCTACTACAGTACCAGTCGCTGGGTCTAGTGGTATTTGGCCTGAAGAATAAAGCACGCCGTTCACTATTAAGGCTTGGCTATAAGGGCCGATTGCAGCTGGAGCTTTTGTTGTATTGATTTTTTGCATAATTACATCCTCTTTTCTAAGTCTTTTTTCGTCATTTTATCTACAAGAAAATTATAGCACTAAAATTTATTTCAGTCAATCGTATTTTTTTATTATTTTATTTCACTCTATTACGTTACATTAATTTAATAAAAGCATCGAAAACGCAAAAAAAAGAAATGAATCACTTAGATCCATTTCTTTGTAAATAGACGAGATCATCTTAATTTATCTCTTAGTTACTATCTATTTCATATGTTCCTTCATTCCTCTTAAATGCATATAAACCGTATTCTTACTAACACCCATAACTTTTGCAACTTTAACTACTGCATCCTTCATTCTGAATATGCCTTGGTTATATAAGAGGTTAACGATTTCTTTATTCTTACAATTAGCCGATATGCTATCATCAGACATTACCTGTTGAGATACTTCGGTATAAGCTTGCTCGATCAGTGCATCTACATCCACTGCAAAGTTTTCATTTATCATAGCACTGGTAGACTTATCAAGCATTTTAAACACTGGAAATGTTTCAGAAAAAGGAGTATCTACATGATAATTAATACAGATTAATCCGATAATACGATGATGTTCACCATATACACTAATTGTAGTGGAATATAGAAGATTCCCTTTTTTATTTTTAGATTCGTACGAAATATAACCATCCAGATTTTCATCTTGAATTTTATTTAGCATATTAAGTGCTAAGTCTGTAATAGGTGCCCCTAACTTTCTCCCTGTATGGTGTCCATTAATAATTTTGATGACAGAGTTTTCGTAATCTTCCAGACTATGTAATACAAACTCAAACCCTGTACCTAAATAATCTGCCATCCCATCTAAAAAGCTTCGATAAGAATTTAATATAATTCGGTCTGTGGCAGTTAATTTAATTTTTCCACTTTGCATAGCTCCCCCATTTCTGCTCTGTCTCATACATATTCTACGTTAGTGATTGCTGAGCACAAATTCTACTGAGTAATCTCCAATCTATATGAAAAATTTCACTAATTATTATATAAAATGCTACTCAAAAAAGCAATATGTCGCGCTTCGTTTTAGTCCATACCCATTGCATGAGACCTAATAAAATTTAGCGCTACTACATCTTTCGCGTCTATATTAAACTCCTTTAATATGTTTATGGTTTCTAATGCAGCTTTCTTTGTTTCCACACTATCACACTGGTTTAAGAGTATCTTAAAAGGAATATTGAGCTGATTACAATACCCTACTGTAATTAACTTCGCTACATCTAAAGGCTTAACTTTATGTGTTGGCCTACAACTTAAAATCTCCATTGCAAGCTTCCATCGGTGGCAGCATTCCATTATTGGCTGAGATAAACAGGTTAATCCTGCTAAAATTATTACAAGATCTGTATCACTTGGTAATACCGGTTCATGCTTGTCAGGTACCTTTATCGGAAGGCGCTTAGACCCATCTGCTTCAACCAGCATATAATCCGTTACTGTCTTCATCCATTCATAAAATGAATCTGATACTTTTGTCATCTTTCCATCCCCACATGGATTTCCAACTACTGCGATACTTTTTTCGTTAAGCATAGCGAACAGCATCTCTTTGTCTTCTTTGAGTACGCCATACTCAGTAGGCAAAAACATATGAGTTGTAGTAGTAATTATTACTCGTTTTCCAAGTGAAACCAATTCGTTTGCTAGATGATGAATTGAGGTTGTTTTACCGCCTGCTCCCACAAAAGAAATAACCTTTCCCTGAGATTGATTTAAACCAATAGCGTTATATATGCTATCTTTATTGATAAGCTCTTCGGAACCATTTGACATATAAAATTCCACAAAATTCCTCCCTTCTACAATCATCCGCTAATCTTGACTCGGCATCCTATTGGCATAGTGAAGTGCTTGTTAATTCACTTATGAGAAAATCTTGAAGATTAAAACTACCAGCCATTAGATTTCAATCTCATATATCTGATCATAACAGATCGCATTTTCTTTCATAAATTGTTCCAATTCTAGCCTCGCTTGTGGATTCGCGCTCCAGGCTAATCCACAGCCTGCTGTAATACACCTGGGAACTGGTATTAATCTGCCCCTTCGTCCATTTTCCTTACAAATTTTCTCCATTGCCATAGCACTTGTGGTATTCTGAAAGGTAATCACTGCTCTTAGTTCTTTTTTTCTCATCCTTAGCCTCCTATGACTCCATTGCAAGCTTTTTCACTGCATTCACTGCAACATCAACTTCTTCTTCGGTATTATAATGAGAAAAACTAAAACGAACCGCTCCTTGTTCTTTCGTTCCAAGTGCCTCATGAAGTAAGGGAGCACAATGTCCTCCTGATCTTGTATAGATACCATATTCTTCTGCTAACTGATCACTCACTTCTCCTGAATCATAGTCTGCAATATTAAACGTGACAATTGGAGCCCGCTCATTTGTAGAAAAGTCACCATAAACTTTAATATTAGGAATCTCTTTTATTCCTTCATAGAACTGCCACATCAGATTCTGTTCTTTCTTTCTTATCTCTTCCATCCCTTTCTCCAGAATATAAGAAACTCCAGCATATAGCCCAGCAATACCATGTCCATTTAAAGTACCAGCCTCTAAACTTTCAGGCATTTTGTTAGGATGAGTTTTTGAATAGGATAAGAAACCACTGCCACCAGTTTTTAACGGAGATATGGCAATCCCTTCTCGCACATAAATACCTCCAGTACCCTGTGGTCCAAGAAGTCCTTTATGTCCTGTAAAGCAAAGAACATCGATCTTTTGCTCCTTAACATCGATTGAGAATACTCCTGCAGTTTGTGCAGCATCAACGACAAATAATACATTAGCTTCCTTGCAAAGCTCTCCTATTCTTTGAATGTCAAGCAGGTTACCGGTCAAATTAGAACTATGACCACAAATCACCATCTTAGTATTCTGCTTTATACTCTGTTTAATATCTTCGATTTTGATATTACCAGAGAAGTCGCTTTTTATAATAGATAACTCTACCCCTTCTAATTCTAATTCATATAAAGGCCGCAAAACACTATTATGCTCTAACTCTGTTGTAATCACATGATCACCTTTATGCAATAATCCTTTGATCGCAATATTAAGACTTTCTGTTGCATTTAGAGTAAAAGCTATTCGGCTTGCATCCTTTATATGAAATAATTTTGCAAGTATCTCTCTGGTAGCATAAATAATCCTCGAAGCCTCTAAGGAAGCTGAGTGAGAGCCTCTTCCGCAATTCCCCATACTTTTGATAGCAGCATAAACCGCATCTGCTACTGAATCTGGTTTTTGTAAGCTGGTTGCAGCGTTATCAAAATATATCATTGCATTTCTCCTCATATAATAAGTTTTGCAGCGTTCTTATGAAAGGTTCTTAACCCTACGTAAATACAGGATGGATTCTAAAACACTTCCAGCAATGCAACGGGCTTTGTCTGAAATGGTGAAACAATTTTTCTTCTCTTCGATTCTAGGGTCAATATCAGCTATTTTTAGTCCCTTAACTACTGGATATCCATCTTTTATCATACCCCTTAAGATACCATCAATACTAGCTTCTACCTTAGTTTCTCCAATGAAAGCAATCGCTTGTCCCTTTGTTACAGTATCACTGATATGACTTATCGCATTAATCATCCCAGTTGCAGGACTATGAATCACTCTTTCTTTTCCATATCCACCTATGATACCCGGAATTCCCGTATTCTTTGCTGCATCCCCTTCCCAAAGAATTCTACCTAAATCATGTCCCCTTTGGGTTTCTATTACGGCATCCACGTCAACACCTGCTTTAAATCCCGGTCCTAAAGCAACTGTTATTGGTGCCATCTCTTTCTTAGTACCTAAATTTTTCTTAGCCAAGATTCCATCCACCAACGCCATTGGTTTTATATATTGTAAAATATCGCAATTCTCATCTTGGATGATTGGAATCTTACCTTCTGATAAAATTTCATTAATTTGATTAAAATGTTCTGCTCTTTTACAGATTACTCCCTCAACGATTGTTTCTTTCTCATACATCGCTTCTGAAAATGCAACTTTCCTACGAATCGTAGAAGGATTTTGGGTCTCTAATACCACAACAGGAAATCCACTTCGATATAATTTATGAATGGTTCCTGTTGCAATATCACCGCCCCCTCGGACAATAATTATATTTTTCATTCTCTTACTTCCTTCTGGTGCATCCTCACCTAAACTAAGGCTTTATTATCTTTGACGCCTTCCTCATTATTTCAGCAATCGCATACATATTGGTAACGGAACCAACAGATAATTTATCCGATATTTCATAGAAGTTTAGACAGGTTCCACAGGTTAATATCTCAACTCCTTGAGATTCAAGAAGTTTTAAATCTTCCAAAGAGTCTGAACCTTCCACTGATAATTTTGCTCCGCCATTATATAAAAGAATCGTCTTTGGAAGCTTTTCTAATTCTGTAAGCGCATAGATAAATCCTTTCATTAAGGCTTTGCCAAGTTGCTCATTTCCTTCTCCCATATGATCCGAAGGCAATACAACAACCGTAGAATCCTCTCTGATATCCGGGCAACATTGATCTGTTTCAGATGCTAACTTAGCCTCTTGATTTGCGTTACTTTCTTTATCAACATCTTCAAGGGCTTTAGGCGCTAATTCTATTCTTACAATATAGTGATCCTGTGTAATTTTTTCTGAAAGATACTTAAGCTTCATTTGTTTTGCCATTTTTGTAAGGTTTTGAACAGCAATCTCATTGTCAACAAATACTTCAACCATACCATCCGTAAGGTCTTTTAGTACTTTTTTAGTTTCTATCACCGGAAGAGGACATTGCATTCCTCTGGCATCAATCGTTTTTTTCATGATGTTCACCCTTTCTGTAAGTGTTTTTCCTATCTTTCACTATATTAAAAACTTCAGATATCGTCAAATGATATCTGAAATAATGTTTACTTTATGATAATTTCTTTTTCTTGTAATTTCGTAATCTCTCCAATGATTGCGCAAGGCATCTCTAAACTTTCAAGCTCTTTTAGTATCTTACTTGCATCCTCTGGATTAATGCTAAATAGAAGCCCACCTGAGGTCTGAGGATCAAACAAAATCTCTTGAATAGCAAAATCATCCGTTTCAAAATCAATATAGTTTTCAACAAAATTACGGTTTCTTTGACCAGCTGCTGTTAGTAGAAATTCATTGGCATAGTCATATGCTTCTTTGATATATGGAACTGATTTACTTTGGAGAACAGCAGTATACTCATTTTGAAGCATTTCATGTAGATGCCCTAAGAGACCGAATCCTGTTACATCGGTGCAGGCATGAATCTCGTATTTTCTAATAATTTCAGAGGCGTATTTATTTAAGGTGGTCATCGATTTTATTGCTTTTTCCATTGCCTCATTAGATGCTTCTCCTACTCTATTAGCAGTCGCTATAATCCCAACTCCAAGTGGCTTTGTAAGTATAAGTTTGTCCTTCGGTTTCACGCCTGAATTTTTAAATATTTTAGCAGGATTTATGGTGCCAGTAACCGACAGCCCATATTTAACATCTGCATCCGCTATCGAATGACCTCCTGCAAGGATTCCACCTGCCTCCATTACTTTTTCATTGCCACCAGTTAAAATCTTACCTAAAATATTCAAATCCATCTTTTCAGGAAAGCATACAATATTTAAAGCTGTTTTTACCTCTCCACCCATGGCATAGATATCACTTAACGCATTTGCTGCTGCGATTTGACCAAACACATAAGGATCTTCTACCATAGGAGGGAAAAAATCTAACGTCTGAACAATCGCTAAATCATCTGAAATCCGATATACAGCTGCATCATCGGATCCTTCAAACCCGACCAACAGATTCGGATCTTTTACCTTTGGTAGTTTATCAAGTACATGCTTTAAAACTTCAGGACCTAATTTAGCGGTACAACCACCGCCTTTACAAAATACAATTTCTTTCCCCATTCTTTAGCTCCTAATTATCTTTATGGTAGTTATTTGTGACATAATCTTCAATTAGTACAGTCATAATACCTCCGCAAACCATACCTTCTTCTTCCGCTGCATCACCGGTTAAATCAATATCAACTAACTTATAAGTACTAGAACCAATCAATTCTCTTGCCTGTCCAATCACTGCGGCTTCGCTACAGCCTCCTCCTATGCTTCCAAGAATCATGCCATCTCTGTAAACAATCATTTTTGCACCAGCTCCCCTTGGTACGGAGCCTTTCGTATGAACAACTGTAATAATTGCTTTTGGAACATCACTTTCCTCTGCTAATACTTGTAACACTTCATAATCCATATCAGAACAATTTCTCTTTTTATTATCCACACTGCCTAATCGCTTATGAGAAATTAACTCTGCTAATATAGAAATCGATATTTCCTCTGGAGTTATCGCTCCAATTGGTAAGCCAATCGGAGTGTGAACTCTATCTAATCGGTCACGATTACAACCGTTGGTCTCTAACATCTCTTTCACAATGGCAGTTCGTCTTCTAGATCCTATCATACCGACATAAACTGGTTCTTCTCCCTGACATATGCATTCTAAACAAGTGCTATCATATCGATGACCTCTCGTGATAATTACAACATAATCTGATTTTTTAATCTTTAATTCCTTGATTGCATATTCAAAATTATCACAAATTACCTGTTTTGCCAATGGAAACCTTTGAGTATTTGCAAAGGTAAGTCTATCATCTACAAGAATTACTTGGAAACCTGTTTTTGCTGCAAACTCTACAAGAGGAATAGCTATGTGTCCTCCCCCAAGAATGATAAGACGTTCCTCAGGATAATATGGCTCTGCGATTAAATGCTCGTTTCCTTGTTTTAAGAATTGTGGAATTCCTTCCTCTAAGGATTCTCGTATGAACAAATCAGAATTCGAATCCAAAACTAATTGTTTTCTTAGATCAGTTCCAATCTTCCCTTCTTCTCCAAGGATATTAGAAACCATGCAGACTTTCTTTCCGTTTTGAATACTATTTAAAATCTCAGTATAAATGTTCCTACACATTTTTTCTCCTCCGTTCCGCGAATGATAACAAATCATTCTAGTAATAGAATATCTTCTGGTGCTACTGTCAGAAAAGTAGGAGTACTTTCATGAAAGCCACTACTTAATTGGCTTTTACTGATTTTCCACCAGATGACAGGCTCTTTTAGGTCATTTTTATCGTCGTTCTTAATGTCTTCTATTTGCATCAATACATTCCACTCGAAAGGAGCTTCCGCAATTTTGTGAATCTGGCAAGGTAACACATTTAACTGTTCTTTCGGCTCATAACATGGTTTAAAATCATGTGCTCTTATTCCAATATGGGTTAACCCTTCCGGAACTTGTGTATTAACAGTTAGAATACATCCCCAATCTGTAGCCTTTACTTGATTTTTGGATACTCTAACCGCACTGGATATATTTTTACATCCGGTAAGCCTTGCGGTCTGAACCTTTTTAGGAGATGCAAAAATTTTTTTCGTTTCGCCAACTTCTATTATCTTCCCCTTGTCAAGTACTATGGTATCCCTGCAAAAACGGTATACCTCATCTCGGCTGTGCGTAACCATAATAGAATCACCATGGTACTCCTGTAACAAATCCTGCATTTGAATCTGTAGTTCTTCCTTAAGATAGCTGTCCATCGCTGAAAATGGTTCATCAAATAATAATACATCCGGCTTGTAAGCAAGCATTCGTGCCAGTGCTACTCTTTGTTGTTGACCGCCGGAGAGCTTACTTGGATATTGATCTTCGAGTCCCTTAAGTTTGAAATTCTCAATCAGTCTTAAAATTATGGCATCCTTTTTCTTATTTGGCACTTTCATTCCTATTCCAATGTTCTCGTATACCGTCATATTAGGAAATAGTGCATAATTTTGAAACAAATATCCTACCTTCCTCTGTTGCGGGGTTAGATTAATCTTCTTATCGGAATCAAATAGAACTTTTCCATTTAACTCAATAAAACCTTTTTCCGGGGTAATGATACCAGCAATACATTTTAACGTCATACTTTTACCGCAACCAGAAGCTCCGAGAATTCCCAAACAAGATTCTCTTGTTTCAAAATCAACCTTTAAAGTGAAATTTTTTAATTTTTTCTCTATGTGAACAATTAAACTCATCTTTACTCCCATCTGCTTGCCTTAAACGTATATAACTCATGTTGTTGATAAAATTAGTTCTTTCCTTCAACTTAACTTTTAGTCTGGAACAACTTAGCTTTTAATCTGGATATCTGCACCTTATTTGATATTAAAAATGTAGGAAAGTATAAATAACTGGCTGAAAAGATAATCTTTTCAACCAGAATTCTCTTACTCGTTACATTTTTACAATTTGATGTTTCTATTAATCTCATTCATATCTTCAAGATAAAATACTAATTATACTTTCTATTTCTACTTTCTATTATTTCATTCTAATCATTCTATCTATTTTTTCTTTCTAATTATTCTTTCTATTTCTACTCTTATTTAACGATAAATAATTCATAAATGCAATAATAAGAAACGATATTAACACTAATATTATGACATAACGAAAAGCAAGATTCATGTCACCTGCTGCCACCGCTGAATATACTGCCATCGGTAGCGTTCGTGTTTTTCCCGCAATATTTCCCGCTATCATAGCAGTCGCACCGAACTCTCCAAGTCCTCTTGCAAAAGATAAGACAGCACCGGATAGAATTCCTGGTAAAGCATTCGGTAATATTATTCTACGAAATATCTTCCATTCTGACATTCCAAGTGTTCTGCCAGCATAAACCAAGTTAATATCAACTTGTTCCAAAGCACCTCTGGCAGATCGATACATTAATGGAAAGGAGATGATTACCGCTGCTAAAACGGTAGCCCACCAGGTGAAAGTGATTTTAAGAGCAAATTGGTTCAGTAAGAATTCACCAATCGGGCGTTTCACACCAAACATATAGAGAAGAAAAAATCCTGCTACGGTAGGAGGTAACACCATAGGAAGCGTAAATATTCCATCCATGATAATCTTTATTCTTTCGTTTCTCATAGCATAAACCATTCTTCCGGCGGCTAGTCCAAGAAAAAAAGTTATTACAATACTAAGAGATGCTGTTTTAAGAGAAATCAAAACAGGCGAAAAATCCATATTAATCTCCTTACCTAGCTAAAAATCCATATTTTTTAAATATCTCTTTTGCATCCTCACTTTGAAGGAATTCAACATAAAGTTTTGCAGCTTCTTTCTTCTGTGAAGCACTGACAATACCAATCGGATAAATAACCGGATTTTTTAATGTTCCCTCTGGTGCATTTGCTACCACAACTACTTTATCTGTAGTTGCTGCATCCGTGGCATATACAACACCAGCATCCGCACTTCCTTCTGCAACCCAATTTAATACTTCTGTGACATTCGTACCAAGACTAGCTTTTTCTTCTACCTTATCAAAGATTCCTAAGTTATCAAGAATTTCCTTTGCATATTGACCAGCTGGTACGCTGGCTGGATCACCGATTGCAATTTTTTCTGCAATTAGAATATCATTAAAACTTGTTACTTTGGATTCCATGTTTTTCGGAACGATAAGTACAACTTTATTCTCTAATAGCTGTATGATTGTCTCTTCATCCACCATACTTTTCTCTTTTAAGGCATTCATTTGTTTCATAGCCGCGGATAGGAAAACATCTGCCTCTAATCCTTCTTCAATCTGAGTTTGAAGCTTCCCCGAACTATCATAAGTTCCCTCTACCGTAATCCATGGATACTTGTCCTGAAATAAAGACTTTAATTCCTCTAAGGATGGCTGCATACTAGCAGCAGCTGCTACCAAAATTGTTACTGGTTCCTGATTTATCTCAATCGTACCTGTATCTCCTTGATTATCCGATTGATTGGTATTATTTGTATTACCATATTGTCCCTCTGGGGTGCCATCGGACTTTTTAGCACATCCCATAGCTAAAATCATCATACTAATTACTAATAGCATGCTTAATATTCTTTTTCTCATTGTTCTCTCCCTTTTCTCTTACACATTAGTATATAAATGGATTACTCCAACTATCTAGCACATTCCGATACAGAGCCTTTTAGTATCTTAAGTCCATGACCTAATTCAGAGGAAATAACATCCATACTCTCTTTCACTGCCTTTGGACTACCAGGTAGGTTGATAATTAAAGTACGATTACGTAGAACAGAAGCACCACGACTTAACATTGCTCTCTTGGTAATCCCCATAGAATACGCACGAATAGCTTCTGAAATCCCTGGTACATTTCTTGTGGCAACTGCTAATGTAGCTTCTGGAGTAACATCCCTCATGGATAATCCAGTTCCGCCTGTGGTTAAAATCAGATCAACTTGTCTTCCATCGGATAATCTTATTAATTCCTTCTCGATACGAGACTGTTCATCCGGAAGAAGAAGGGATTCCACCACCTCAAAGCCCTGTTCTTCCAATATCGATGCAAGAAGCGGTCCACTTTTATCTTCTCTCTCTCCCTTAAATCCTTTGTCACTCAATGTAATTACAGCCGCTTGAAATGGTCTGTCTTCTCTTGGCTCTAACATTATCATTTCGTCACCTGCACAGATCGTTCCTTCTACTATAACTTTAGCAAAAACCCCTTCTCGTGGCATAATGCAATCACCCATTTTATGATAAATCTGACAATGTGTATGACACTCCTTCCCTATCTGGGTCATTTCAAGGACAACATCATTACACTGAAATCTCGTTCCTACTGGAAGATTCCTAAAATCAAAACCTTCTACTACCAGATTCTCACCAAAAGCTCCAAAATCTATTTCTGCACCTTTCTTTCGAAATTCTTCAATTCTATCAAAGGACAATAAACTGATTTGACGATGCCACTTTCCACCATGGGCATCACCAACAATACCCCAGTCTGTTGTAAAATCTGCTTTTTCTATACAATGCTTCTGTGTACCACGACGTTCGCTTATGCAAATCGCTCTCACTTTTCCCATTTGTGTCAGCCTCCTATTTTAAACATTTCTCTCTTTTCCATATTGTTTCGTTTCAGTTCCTGACTAATTGAGTCAGGATGAAAAGAGTCTTCTTGTCTATCAAAATTGTGTTCTAATGGTTTTTTTTCGATTGCCCTTGATATTAAATTCTTTAATTCCATATCAGAAGCACCACTTCGCATGGCAGTCATTAAATCAATCCCGTCACCATAACATAAACATGGTTTTAAAAAACCTCTGGAAGTTAAACGAATCCGATTACACGAAGCGCAAAATTTATGACTGATTGCATTGATAAATCCAATGTTTCCCATCCATTCCTCAGAAGTTATATACTCTGCTGGCCCAAACCCTCTTATCTTTTTTTGACTGGCTATATTCGGATACTTTTCCTTAATTCTACTCTTGATTTCCTCACCCTTGATTGGCTCATATTCTTTCCCATAACCAATTGGCATCATTTCTATAAAACGCACATCCACAGGCAATTTAACTGCTAATTCTGCAATGTCCATTAATTCAACTTCATTTACACCCTTTTGAGGAACACAATTTATCTTGGTTGGAATACCCGATTTTATTAACTTCTGCAAGCCACTCCATACGGTAACAAACTCATCCCTTCCGGTAATTTTCTTAAAAGTATTTGGATTTAATGTATCAAGACTTACATTGACTCCATCTAGTGGAATTTTCGCTAACGCTTCGGTATGTTCTTCCAAAAGTACTCCATTGGTTGTTAACGTAACAAAATCGATACCAGGAGTTGCTTTTATCTCTTTTATTAAATTTATGGCATCTTTGCGTACCAAAGGTTCGCCACCCGTAATTTTAATTTTACGGATTCCAAGTTCGGAAGCACTCCGACAAATCCTAAGGATTTCTTCATAGGTTAATATTGATTCATGCTCCAGTCTTTCAATATCTACCGGCATACAATAGGTGCATCTTAAATTACATCGGTCAGTAATTGAAATTCTCATGTAATCAATTTGTCTTTTATATTGGTCAATCATTTTAGCCTCTATTCTTACGTTTTCACGCGCTTTTATAATGCTAGGCAGCTTTGTGGAATATCACAGATTTCTAGCTGATTACTTTATTTTTCTTTACGGTTGTTAAAGTATCCACTTTTCCCTCCCGTTTTTTCAGCAAGATAGATGGAGCCAATCTCCATCGTTTTATCAATGGCTTTGCACATATCATAAATCGTTAATAAGGCAACACTTACGCCTGTCATAGCCTCCATTTCAACACCGGTTTTTCCTGATACCTTTACGGTACAGACAGCTTCAATCTCAAAGCTATCCTCAAACATATGAAAATCAATGGAGACTTTTGTGAGATTTAATATGTGACATAATGGAATTAGTTCCGAAGTCTTTTTTGCTCCCATAATTCCTGCAATTCTAGCTACCAAAAGAACATCTCCTTTTTTAGCAGTCCCCTCTTTCACAGCATTGAAGCAATCTTTGCTAACTTTAATTCTTCCTATGGCAATGGCTTCGCGTTCTGTGATCTGTTTATCACTTACATCAACCATTACTGCATTACCATTCTGATCAAAATGAGTAAAGTCCATTCTATTCTCCTATCTATCCTCTTATAATAAAGACATTATTTTAATAACTTTTCTCGATTTCTACATTCCCTTACCGAATCCACAATTTGGGAAAGTACAGATATCACAAGACAAACAAAGGCCACCATGCCCTAATTTTGTGATTTCCTCATAGGTAATTCTCTCCCCTGACATCAGTCTTGGCAGCATCAAATCAAAAATGGTTCGTTTGGAATACATAACACAGCCAGGTAGTCCAATCACAGGAATATCTCCCTTATAGTAAGATAACAAGAACATAGCACCTGGTAATACTGGTGCACCGTAAGTAATGATTTCCGCTCCGGTATTCTTAATAGCTAGGGGTGTTTTATCATCCGGATCAACACTCATTCCGCCGGTACAGATAACAAAATCTGCTCCCTTATTAATTAAGTTTAAGATAGCTTCTGTTATTTTTTTATGATCATCATTTAAAATTACGTGCTCTACTAGTTCTGTACTATATTCCTTTAATTTATTTAAAATAACTGGAGTAAATTCGTCTTTAATTCTTCCATAAAATACTTCATTTCCAGTGGTAATGATTCCAACCTTTTTATGTAAGAAAGGCTTCACTTCAAGGATTTTTTTATCTCCTGCGATTGCTTTAACCTTCTCCATTTTTTCTTCTTCAATAATAAGAGGAATAATTCTGGTACCTGCAAGTTTATCCCCACGTTTCACTGGGAAATTCCCATGTCTGGTGGCGATCATCATCTCTCCATAGAAATTAATCTTATTTAACAGCTCCGTATTAACTTTTAAAATTCCATCACACTCTGCGTAGAGGTCAATTTTGCCTTCTTTTACACCACTTCTTTCAATATGGTTCCCTTTACAGATAGAACATAGTATCTCTGCTCCTTCATTCTCATGAAGCATTCCTTCTTCTTTTTCCCACACATACAGATGATCTTTGCCAATCGATAATAAGACCGGTATATCCTCCTTGGTTACAACATGTCCTTTGCGAAAGATAGCATCCTTAGTTACCCCTTTTATAATTTGAGTCATATCGTGACATAGTACATGTCCCACTGCATTTTCTGTCTTTATTAATTTCATATAGTTTGCCTCCATTTCAGCACACGAAATTTGTGCATAAAAAGTTTGTGCCAATGATTACGATGGCACAAAACTTCCAATTGATATTTTTTTATTCATCTATTTTTATTGATACCATTCAATTATGAATACCATGTATATTGCTTTGTATCCTTAAAAACATTCAAATTTTACTTATTCTAGCTTCTTAAAATTATGTGAATTTTTCTGAAAGTAGAATGTATGTCATTGCAGCGAGTACTTCTAAGCATAAAATTGGCAGCAAAACTCAATAAACTTTTTTGCCAGTCTATCTAATTTCTTACGTTTTGCATATACAATATAAAGCTTTCTCGTTACTTCTTCCTCGTCTGGCTCATACATCAGTATTTTTCCGTCCTCGACATAATCTTGCGCCGCTTTTTTAGACATAATAGTAATTCCCATGCCTCTACTCACAGATTTTTTTATAATTTCCTGATCGTTAATATATGCTACTACATTTAATTTCTGTATATCGACTTTTTTTGATTCCAAGAATTTTTCAGCGGTTTTTTTAGTTCCAGATCCATTCTCTCGTAAGATGATCGGTTCTTTTATCAAATCATCAAAGGAACAATTTCTGTTTAATAACTCTTGATAATGTTTTTCATTCGGTGTGACCAAGACCAATTTATCCTCATAAAAAGGTATATAGCGTAGTCTGTCATCCTTACTTTTTATTCCCACAAACCCAATCACTGCTCTATGCTTTAAGATTTCTCCTACTACATGTTCACTGTCGCCTTGATTAATTGTAAAACAAACTTTATCATGTTGTTTTTGAAAAGCTTGAATCAACTCAGGTAGTATGTATTGGGAGGGAATAGTAGAACCTGCTATTTGAATTCTTTGTTCTTCCTCTCTCTCTTTACCAAATCCTTGATAGAGCTCTTCCTTGATCGCCATTATTTCTTTGGCATATTCATATAATCTTTCTCCATCTACTGTTGTTTGCACATTTTTAGTTGTACGTTCCAGAAATTTAGTATTAAACTCCTTTTCCAAGGAAACAATATGGGAACTTATGGTTGGCTGAGTAAGATATAATTTTTGTGCTGCCTTAGAAAAACTTTGCAATTCCACAACATTAACAAATGCTTCTAATTGCTTTAATTCCATACAATATACCTGCTTTCAGTCAATAATCGACACCACCAATATATCATACCCGCACTCTTTAATCAATTTATTTATAGATTTTTTCTATAAATAAATCAATCACATAAAGATTATGAATTTTACCGGTTCTCATAACTATGCTAGAATTCAGGTACGTTGATAATATTTAAGTATCGATAGTTTGATTTTTTCGTCATATCTACAAAACAATAAAATCAATTACGTATGCATAGAAAATAAGCTGGTAAAATTGACTAACTAACAAAGGAATAGAGGTTAATAAAATGAATACAAAACAAGAACAATATGTAGAAACCATTAGAAAAACAGCAGAAGATTATTTTAGTAAAGGAGAATTTTTTTGTTCCGAAGCGGTTGTTAAAACAATCAATGATGCATTAGGGAAACCATATCCAGATGAAGTAGTAAAATTAGCTTCCGGTTTTCCTATCGGACTTGGTAAAGCACAGTGCCTATGCGGTGCAGTATCCGGTGGCGAGATGGCACTTGGCATGGTATACGGCAGGATTCATGGAGAGCCAATGAATCCAAAAATGCTTGAAATAGCCAAAGCACTTCATGACTATATCAAAGAAGAATACAACTCTTTATGTTGCCGTGTGATTACCCGTCAATGGAACGGCGATAACTTCCAGTCTCCTGAGAGAAAGCAACATTGTGTCGCTATTACCGGTAAGGTTGCGCAGTGGGTAGCTACGCAATTTGTAGAAGCTGGTATAATTAACGTGGAAGAATAACGTCGGAGGAAGAACATGAATCACTTTCTAAAGAAAATTCCTATGCCAATTGTAGGACTTATGCTTAGTCTTGCTGCTCTGGGGAACTTAATCCAATCTTATGGAGATATTTATAGAACGATATTGGGTGCATTGTCCGCTATAATCTTTATTTTTGTTACGTTAAAGTTTGCTTGTGATTTTCCAGGTTTAAAAAAAGAGTTATCCACACCAATTGGAGCTTCCGTTTTTCCTACCTATTCTATGGGTATCATGCTCCTAGCAACTTACGTAAAGCCATATCATCAAAGCGTAGCGTTTTCCATTTGGATTGCTGGCATAGTGCTCCATATTATTCTTATCCTTTACTTTACAAAAAAGTTTGTTAAGAACTTCAATATTATGGAGGTATTCCCAAGCTGGTTTATTGTATATGTTGGAATAGCAGTAGCCGCCGTTACTGGTAAAGCCTTTCATCCTACGATTGGACAGTGGACCTTTTATTTTGCTCTTCTTAGTTATTTGATTTTACTTCCTATTGTAGGAAAACGAATTTTGGTGGTAAAGAAAATTCCAGAACCAGCACTGCCAACCCTTATTATCTTCTCAGCTCCTGGTTCCTTGTGTTTGGCTGGTTACATAAATTCTTTTGTAGCGAAACATATGTTTCTTTTAGGGTTTTTATTAATACTATCCCAAGTTATATATTTTCTAGCGATCATCAAATTAACTCAGTTACTAAAGTTAAAGTTTTATCCTAGCTATTCTGGGTTTACGTTTCCACTCGTAATTTCCGCCATCGCTTTAAAATCGAGCAATGCTTTTCTTATATCACAGGGTCATACCATCAGTTTTTTATCCGTTTTGGAAAAAGTTGAAGAAATCATCGCTGTTTGCATCGTTTTCTATGTGTTAATACGCTATATACATTACATTGTAAAAAGCACAAAATAGGAAGCTTGGTTTAGCTTTTAGCCACCGAAAGCGATGTTGTATTGAACTTAAGAATAAACTGGAATACGAGGACTTTTCCTTAACTGGAACTATCAAAGAAGTAGTGCAAGTAAATAACTGCACTACTTCTTATACTTTTATTATATTTACACTACCTTATTCCCATAGTAAAGCTTCATTGAAAAATGGAACCAAATGATCTTCCACTACATTTCCCGGGACGTTATGCCCTCCAGAAAAAGAAAATAGAGTATGTACAATATCCTTCTCCTTCAGAAGTTCCGATAAATATTTTGTCCCTTCTGGTATCCAACTGTAATAGTCATTCACTCCATAACATAATCCAATTGCTCTTAGCGGTTTCTCTAATGCCAAATAAGCATCTAATTTTTCCTTCCAATCACCAAATCCAGATTCCCACCGCTCTATTAATTTGCTGTCTGCCTCCGAACCATCTCTAAGTGGTATCGCTTCATATGGAGGTGTTGTATTATATGCAAATGCATAGGAATATGCCCTTAAAAATCTACTATCGTTTTTCCATGAGTCAAGTGCTCCATCTATTTTACCGAAAGCTATGACACCAGGAGACATTGAATAAACCGCTCCATAAATATCTGGATAAAGAAAAGCTAGATTTAGTGCTCCAAACCCACCCATAGAAAAGCCACAAATTCCTCTGGATTCAGCCTTTGCAATTGTTCTGTAGTTGTCATCAATATAAGTTACTACTTCTTTCGTCGTATAATCTGCCCAGTTACCTATGATAGGTGAATTCACAAAATAGGAGCCTCCTGCCGAGTTTCCTCCTTCCACTGCTACCAAAATAAATTCTTTGGAGGAATCTTTAGAAAAGGTTACATTAAGTCCTTTTTTTGCATAATTGACAAATGCAGCAGCTGATTCACCAAATCCATGTAAAAAATAAATTACTGGATATTCTTTTTCACTTTCCTGATAAGACGGAGGTAGATATATATAAATCTTTTTTTCCGTATTTTCCTCAATCAAGTTCTCTGCAATTGCTTTGGAGTTATAAGCTACGGTTTCTATAGTTCCTTCTTTTAATATAAATGCTTCTTGCTCCGTTTCCTGACTGGTTTCTTGACTGTCTTTCGTTTGCTGATTTTCTACTGTTTCCTGATTCTCTTTTGTTTCCTGATTCTCTTTTGCTTCTTGCTTTTCTTTTGTTTCCTGATTCTCTTTTGACTCTTGATTCTCCATGGTATCTAGTATTCCACTAGATACTTCCTCCTCAGGGGACTGTGAATCATTCTTACATCCTGTCAGACCAAAGATTACAATAACAAATAGAAAAATAGTCTTCAAAATCCGTTTCATTTATCTACCCCTTCCATAATTTCTATATTTTGACAGATTGCTATCAATAGTATATCATTATCCTTAAGAACTGAATGAACAATTCTTGCTATATTAGTTTTTTAGGGAGGCTATTATGAATATTGCTAATCGAAGGCTGATTGAGGATGCTGTAACTCTGATTGAAAATAATTTGAAGACAAGTCTATCTCTAGATGAAATTGCAAAACAGTTATGTATTTCAAAGTTTCATTTTCATAGACTATTCAAAACCATTACTGGTACCACTCTCATTTCTTATGTACGTGGTAGAAAGCTTACCAGCAGCCTGAAAGAATTACAAGACGATAACCTTAAGATTATTGATATCGCTAATGAGTATCATTTTGAATATGAACAAAGTTATGAACGAGCTTTTAAACAGTTATTCGGTCTTAGTCCTTCAGCCTTTCGCCAGAAAAACTGCGTATTAACAATTGTACCTAGAATTGATACTAGCCTGCTAAATGATATCTCAAAAGGCATTGTTATTACACCCTGGTTTTGCACTAAGCCAAAATTCCATCTTGCTGGTATTAAAACTTTAATTAACCATATAGAGAATTACCATACTGCAACGGCGAATTCCAGTGCAATGGATTTTTATTATCATCAACGTTCACTTATTAAAAATGCTGTCAACGAACATCTATATTATGGATTGGTAACCTATTACGACTATAATACCGCAGATTATTATATGCCTAGTATAGAAATTTCCGAACCATTTGATTCTAATCCCGTATTTACCTGTCAAACCATCGAACGTTCTGATTATGCCGTATTTCGCTATGTTGGATTTCACTCACCAGAAGAACTTACGATGAGATTATTACACGAAATTTATGAAGTGATTGAAACTCTATGGATTCCCACAACAAGCTTGAAACCAACCAGACAGTATCATTTTGAATGTATTAATCAGCATATCTGCAAGGAAGATTATTGTGAAGCTGATATCTATATTCCTATTACCTGCTAATACAGGAATACATATAACTAAATACCGTGGTTTCTTTCATCTATTTGATTCACCGGCCACGATAGCTTTCTTCCACTAAGAACTTCATCGATACCAATTGCTGCATCCAAGCTCATTCTCGCCATTGCTTCTTTTGTTAACGCTGCACTGTGAGGTGTTACTATTACATTATCTAACTGGAATATGTTTGATAACGTCTCCTTAAATGGTTCCTCCTCAAAAACATCCAGACCTGCTCCCAATATCTTATGTTCTTTAAGAGCTTGATACAAATCATCTTCGTTTACGATTCCTCCTCTTGCAGTATTGATTAAAACTGCATCTGGATTCATTAACGACAACTTTTTAGAATCAATGAAACCTTTCGTCTCTTCACTGTATGGAATATGTAACGAAATGAAATCAGATTGTCGTATAAGCTCGTCAACTTCCTCCATTATTGTTACATAATCTGGAACATTATCTATCTTCAGTCGATGTCCATATGCAAGGATATTCATTCCTAAACCTAACGCCGCTTTTTTAGCAACACTATTTCCAATTCTTCCAAATCCTATAATACCTAAGGTCTTACCAAAAACATCTCTTCCTGGCATTAGATTTCTGATTTCATAATTTCCCTGCCGTAGTTCTTTGTCTTTTATAACAAGATTCTTCGCACAAGCTAATAATAACATTATGGTATGCTCTGCAACTGAGTTTGCATTTGCCAATGGTGTATAACAAACCTGTATCCTACGAGCTGTTGCAGCTGCGAGATCAATATTATCATAGCCAACCCCGTGTCTTCCTATTACTCTTAAATTAGGTGCTGCATCAAAAACCTCTTCTGTGCATGGAGCAGTACGAAGTAAAAGGCCACTACAATCGCTAATATTATTACAGATAGTTTCTATTGAACTGTCATGAAGAATTCGTAGTTCATATCCTTTTTCTATCAAATAATCTTTTCCTGAATCATCTACATCTTGCGGTATTAGTATGATTTGTTTCATTCAAATTCCTTTTCTTTCTTGGCTGATTAATGTTAACTTAATGACTACTATGAAACCCACTAAGTGGTATCAACTATGTTACGGGCAACTATACCAATATACTTGGTTATGTATCCCTAATGATTAAACAATTTTAGTAAGCTCCCCAGTTTCAGAATCGATTACTAATCCATGTACCATTACCATCTCTGGGATTAATGGGTGATTACGTATCAGTTCAACTGACTTCTTTATTGAATCATCTAAATCTACAAAACCACCCAGCCATGAATCAAAGTCAATTCCGCAATACTTGATCATATCTATATTATTTTGTGTTATTCCGTGTTCTTTCATTATTTTTATCATTTTTTGACTGTCCGTATATCTAGCACCGCAATCCGTATGACCTATCACTAGTATTTCTCTAACATTTAATTCATATATGGCTATTAATAAGCTTCGCATTACACTACCAAATGGGTGTGATATAACTCCACCTGCATTTTTTATGATTTTTGCATCTCCATTTTTAAGTCCTAAGGAGGCTGGTAATAATTCTGTTAACCTAGTATCCATACAGGATACAATTGCGATTTTTTTCTGTGGAAATTTATTGGTGATATATTTTTCATAACCTTTATTTTCAACAAAGGTTTTATTAAACTCTAGAATTTCATCAATCATTCGATATCCTTATTTCTATTTTCCTATCTAACTGAAAATTAATTAATCTAATTATAATACCTTATCAATTAATTACAACATATTTTATCATCCATTTTTTCTATTAATCTCTTCTCCGTCATACCCTTTTATTGATTGATTACTGTATGGGATAAATTGTTCAAACGCTTATGTTAATATTTCCGATGGTCATATGTTACCTAGTAAACATAAAAATCCCTTACTTCTCTAAGGAAAAGTAAAGGATTCTTCATAGCCAGCGGTTTTACTGCAATTGAGTACCCATACACTGACCGGTTCCATAATCCCTTTACATAAAGAAGCTCGGTCGCCTGGCTCAATGTCTACATGTATACTAGATAGACTTTATTACATTCTTTTTTTCTTATTATATAGGTCGCTTTGTAGTTCCTGGAACAAACACTCCAATTCTTCTTTTACAAAATAAAAAAGTTTACTCATTGTCTCTTCCTTATGAATGTTACAACTATACTGCAATTTACAGAAAAGTCCTTCCTCTTTGTTTGCAATAACAAAATCAATAAGTCGACCTCGATTAATATATTCCCCTTCATTCTCCCCAGCAGATTCTTTCGCTGGTTTTATGTACCCCCATTTTTTCTCTGTAAAACTATCATAGATTGTCTCTGCATTAAAATAGTTATACGTAATCTCAGGATAAGGGATTTTACCCATCTGCTCTAATATTTCTTTATCATCACATAAATAACGCAGACCTCCATACCCTAACCCGTGGTTTGGGATATGGTGCAACTTATCTTTGACATAGTCAAATGCTTGAATTCCATTTTCCTTATCAGAAAGATCTAGGTAAAGTGGAACAAAGTAATTAATCCAGCCAACCGTTCTTGACAGATTGATGGAATCATGAAACGGATATCTTCCATTAAAAACATAGTCAATCAGTAAGCTCTTATAACCAGTCCATCTCTCAAGTCCCCTTAGTATCGCTGTTAATACAATATCATTTAATTCTATCCCACGTCCTATTATTTTCTTAAATAGAATCTCTGTTTTCTCTTTGGATAATAAATATTTACCGAGTACCCGCTCATATCGGAACAAGTTATTATTTAACTGATCCGGGTAGTCAACCGGAATACTCTTAACCTCATTTTTTGCAGCTACTGTCCAGTAATCAATTTCTTTACGCATCTCATCCGTCTGAGCATACTCTTTTAAGAATTCTGACCACCTTTTTAGTGAAGTCGTTTTCTGTGGTAAGCATATTTTTTCTCCTCGCATTTCCATAGAAAAGGCAGTACACATATCTTGTCCAAAGATTGACATGGCATAACCATCTGCTATCCCATGATGTATCAACGTTAGTATACGAGTCGGTTTCATTTCACCCATATAAAATACAGCGAATCTTACTGGCATCTTAGATAAACTAGTTGCTTGCTGCAATTCTTCCGCGGTTCTTTCTATTTCTTCTTTTTGCTTATCCTCTTTCATACCTGAATAATCATAATAAGTTATTGGTAATTGATTTGGCATCCCTTCCATATGCTGTTTCCATTCCATTCCCTCCTTATAGATTCGAAGTCTTAGTCCATCGTGATAACTTAATAGATAAGCAATTACATGTTCGATCTGTTCTTTCCTAGGGATAGGATCTGCTTCCACCATAATTCCAATATTCCAATGATTGACATCACCATACAGATTACGAATATCAAGAAGCGCATGGTTTGGTAATAGTGGTAATTCACCTGTTACAACTTCCTCTTCTCTACCATTTTCCTTCTCGATTTTTGCTACTTTACTTAACTCTCTTATCGTTGGATGCTCGAGAAAATATTTTGTATTAATATGAATTCCCTCTGCATTTAACTTGGTTAAAACATATAAAACATTTAGTGAGTTACCTCCATATTCCAAAAAATCATCATCAAGCCCTACCGTTTCTACACCTAACACATGACTGAAAATATCTACTAATTTTTGTTCTAATTCATTCTGAGGTATCGTAATATTTTCGACTACATTACTTAATCTTATCTGTTCTAGCTGTGATTTTACTTTATCAAATTCTCCATTCAAAAACATTTCTTTCAATTTGAATCTCTGGATCTTGCCACTTCCGGTCTTTGGTATTTCATCTAATGGCAGTACATATTTTATTTTTAATCCCGTTTTAGCACTAACATGCTTTTTAATCTTATTTGATAAGCCAATAAAACCTTTCAAGTCACCTAGGTATTGTGGGAATAGTACTACAGCTTCTTTCTTACTAACCTCATCGAAGACACTGCATGCTGCGGCAACTTCTACTCCATTGATTTCTTGCGCTACTCTTTCTATATCATAGGCATAAAAATTTTGGCCATTCGATATAATAATATCTTTCGCTCTTCCTGTAATTACTAGTTCTCCATCTTTTATAAATCCCAAATCACCAGTTATAAGCCATCCATCCTTTGTAAATGCTTTTTCACTGCATTGTTGGTTATTATAATAACCAGAAGTAACACATTTTCCTATTACCTCTATATTCCCGATGATACCACCTTTAAATCTCTCACCATCCTCCCCACAGATTCTAATTTCACAGCAATCTACCACATTACCCACACTTACAAAAAGCATACTGTTTAGATCTTCTTCATCAACTTCCTTTATTTCATCTCCTACACTTACCGATGTACGATTTAGTGAATACCATTTGTATTCCTTACCAACCATCTTGGAAGACATATTCATACAAGTCTCTGTCATTCCATAGGAAGGACTGATTGCCTTTTTATTCAATTGATATGGCTTCATTTTTGTATAAAAATCATCTAATAAATTTTTAGAGATTGGCTCCGCTGCATTCATCAGTACTTTAATACAAGATAAATCCCATTCATACTTTTTAGATACAGAAAATTCATCCAAAAGATGCTTATATCCAAAGTTTGGAGAACAAAGAATAGTAGCTCTATGCTTACTTGCTAACTCAAACCATGTGCAAGGGTTCCCGATAAATAAATTCATTGAAATGATATAGTGACTAACTGAGGAGGCAAGTGGTAATAGATGAAACATGTTAAGTCCTATGGTATGTGTAAGTGGCATCCAACTTAAGAATTTATCCTCTTCATTTACTTCAAAGTATTGATTCGTAGTACGTATCTGAGTTAATATAGTTTCATTTGTTAACATTACACCTTTGGGTTCACCTGTAGAGCCCGATGAAAACATAACAAAAACAGTATCCGAAGGGGTTCCATTGGTGGTTGTTCCAGCTTTTGTATTGTAGTCGAATGCTTTACACAATAAAATGCTTCGTTCTACCATATTTTCTAAATTAGCATAATCTTCATTTCTTCCAGAATCCATATGTAAATCGCCTATGTTATTATGTGAAGTAATAATGTATGGATTCTTTAAAATTCGGAAGATATTATGAACTCTTAACTTATGTTCTTCCTTTTCTGCGACTGGCACCGGTACAGCTACAAAACCTCCGAGGATACAAGCCCAGATGGTATAAATAAATAATTCATTCTCTTTTATCTGTAATAATAATTCATCCCCTGGTTTCACTCCATTATCTTGTATAAAACCCAGTACTGACAATGCTTTGTTATAAACCTCTTTGTATGTAACATATTTTTCATCCTGTTGTTCATTGATGAAAATAATCCCCTTCTTCTCATTGCTTTTTTCATTTTCTAATATGTCTTTTAATGTCTTATAATCTAGCATTCTAATATCACTCCCCATATTTATTGATTAGCTAATTCCTAAAGAAATTGCAAATAGATGCATATTCAGGCACTCTGGTAGTTTTATAGAAATAATGTGCTTGTTATCCAGATTCATTCTGTACTTGCTTGCAAAGATTTGATACAGATGTGTAGATAAAATAGAGGAACCATCAACCTTTTCTACAATATTTCCCTGCCACGCAATACAATCTTCAAATTGTGGAGGTAAATACCAATCGGATAATGAGATAATTACTTTTTCATTACTTCCATCACTGTAATAAATTTCTACTTCGTCAGTAAAACTGTTCTGTTCCGAACATCCTAGAAGCATGAAGCAGTTATATTGATCCTTTTCCACAGAAATTATCTGCCCATTACAAGTAAGGTTATCTAAAGATATCTTAGTAATGTTTGGTACATGAAATTTGATTCCTTTCACATCCCACATAGCTTTCTCTGGTAAATGCTTCGTAGAGAAAAACTGTCCACCTGCGGCAAAAGAAGCTCCATCATGCCCAATCTCTCCAAATCCCTTATTATTAAAACAATTTTCTAAATTGACCAAAGATATTTTCTTGTATTTCTCAGGTTCTTTCATAGCATTACTAATTGCTCTCTGATTAGATACATTCTGATCATATAGTAAGATAAAATTCTGTAAGTCTAGCGCAATGTTTTTTTCTAATTCTGCTACCTCCCTAATGCTCATTGCGATTCTATTTCTCATCACAGAAAAGTCTGGTAAAAAACTTGCTTTTAAGAATTTATGTTGTATGTCATACCATTTTGTAGCTGCCAGATCAAACAAAACAACAAAGTCTGAAAACCTTTTTATATTGTTTCTACCTTCTAGGTATTTCATGAATCTTGCTATCTTTTTACGACTATTGATTATAGTGGATAATGCATTATACAAATCAGAAGTCACAAAATCTGTACTACCTGCTTGGTTTTCTAAACTCAACTCATTCAATAATTCAACCCTATCTGCAAATTCATTCATATGATGAAACATACTGTCTTGATTGTTTTCCACATGTACTTTTTCAAGCATAGGTTTAAGAGAATTTCTCCAGGTCTCTGATCCTTCTTTTAGCGTTACTGCATTATCCTCTAAATGAAAAGTATAATATTCTCCTGTAAAACCTTTTCTTACATTTTCGAAAGGAATTGAAACATTTTTCTGCATGTATAAACCATCCGCCGCAATCATTCTTTTTTGTTCCAGATCAATATCTAATACAATGTAAGCATGGGTATATTCTTTGTTTATCTTAAAATTTGGATCCCAAGGTATCCAATAAGATTTTTGAATAATGACAACAGGTCTGTCCATTGATAACTCTTTCTTTGCTACCTCAATAAAATCATCAAGGGTTTCAATGGTATGTAAATTCACTGCAACACCATAGTATTTTTTATAAACCTCATATTCAGTAAATGCATCTGAAACAAGGGCTCTGCCAAGAGAAGTTTTTTGATTTTTTGATTCTTTGAATGTAAAATTCCAAACCTCACATAGATGCCAAATCAAGTGGTCGATTGGTATATCTTTTCTAAACCATCCAATTACAGAAATTAATTGATCTTCTAGACAATCATTATGCTCAAAATGAATAGGATCTAAATCTATTTTTTTGTTTTCTAACAATATAGACATTTGAAACCTCCTTGTCGCTTTATTTTGAAAGTTGTGTGTACGAAGATTTATTTTCACACTTTATAACGTTATCTTTTAAAAGTCAATCCAAATTATGTAATTTTTGATTGTTAAATATTCTACGAAACTTTCTCTAACAGCTTATATATACTGGTTTTATCAACGAAAATTCATATTTTCTGAATTGTAAATTTCAGCGTTTTATACAAATTATTTCCAATTATTAAGGAATTTTTTAACATTATGTCTACTGACAAATATTCACATATCGTATATACTTGTTGAATGTGTAAGCGAAGATAGTATCTAATGTTACCCTATGTAAAGAAAGGAATGAAAATATGATGATTCATAAGGAACTTTCCTTACTTCAAAATATTCAGGAACTGGATTATAACACGGAAAAGACTGTCTTTGAATTATTTGAACAGAATGCAAAAGATAAACCAGATAAGATTGCTTTGGTCTTTGATGATCAAACAATGTCGTATAAGGAACTGAACCAGAAATCAAATCAACTTGCTAGAATGTTACGAGATAATTTTGTAAAACCAAATGATATCGTTGGTATCCTAGCAAATCGTTCTATGGAAATGTTTATCGGTATATTAGCCATTATAAAGGCTGGTGGTGCTTATCTTCCAATCGATCCAGAATATCCAATAGAGCGAATTCATTATATGCTTGACGATTGTAATATTAATGTTCTTTTGACCATGGAGCATTTAAAAGATTTCATCTCGTTTCAAGGAAAAACACTTTATCTTGATCGTAATCAATTATATCAAGGTGATAGCAATAATCTAGAAAACCTTACTACCTTACATAACCTTATCTATGTTATCTATACTTCAGGATCAACAGGATTACCAAAGGGCACCCTGATAGAGCATAAATCTATAATTAATCTTATCTCAGGATTATCCTCTATCATTGACTATAAGGAAGATAAAACTATACTATCACTTGCTTCTTTTGCCTTTGATATGTCAATACCAGAGATTCTTTTACCTTTAGCAAAAGGTATGAAAATCGTAATCGCCACAGAGGAACAGAAAAATAATCCAAAATACCTAAATGATTGTATCATAAAAAATCAGGTTACTATGATGCAAATTACTCCTTCAAGACTTCAGCTCATGTTCAATTATGGAAAAAGTATTGATTTTCTAACTGTCTTAACTGAGATTATGGTTGGAGCAGAACCATTTCCAAAGGCATTATTAGAGAAACTAAAAGAACACACTAGGGCTAAAATATATAACCTATATGGTCCGACCGAAACAACAGTCTGGTCGACTGTCGGTGATTTAACCTCAAGCAATATCGTTACTGTGGGAGCACCAATTCAAAATACTCAAATTCTAATTCTTAATCATCAAGGTGAGCTTTGTCCTATCGGAAAAGAAGGAGAATTATGTATATCTGGGGATGGACTGGCAAGAGGCTACTTAAATCGACCAGAGCTAACAAATGAAAAGTTCATTGTTAACAAGTACCTTAAAGGAGAAAAATTATATAGAACCGGAGATTTAGCTAGAATGCTCCCTAACGGGATACTTGAAGTGTTAGGACGAATGGATGGTCAAGTCAAACTAAACGGTAAGAGAATCGAATTAGGAGAAATCGAATACCATTTACTAAAATATAACAAGATAAAAGAAGCAGTTGTAGTAGTAAAAGATAATATATTATGTGCTTTTATAGTTTCAGATTCGACCTCTTTCGATAGTGATGTGAACGAATATTTAGAAAAATTTCTACCACATTACATGATACCAACTAACTATATAAAAATTGATAAGGTTCCATTAAGTTTTAATGGAAAAGTAGATAAAAAAGCATTGCTTCAGCTTGAAATAGCATCAGAAAGCGAGCTAATGAGCTACAATCCTAGTCAAAGCGGTTCGTTAGTTACACAGGAATCAAGACTCAGAAAAGTTGTGTCTGAAATTGTGCCAAATAGAACGAAGGCCTTTCATATAATGTTGAATGAACCACTTACAACCATAGGTATAGACTCTGTAGCCTTTGTAAAATTGATTGTCTCAACAGAAATGGAGTTTCATATTGAATTCGAAGATCAATATTTAGATTTCAAAAAATTACCTACCTTATCTTCCATATTATCACTTGTTGATAAGTATCTGAGCAGTAACAACAAAGATATTTAAAAAGGCTATGTATCTCTGGATGATTAACTGATAAAGTAACTAATCATCCGGAAACTCATAGCCTAAAGATCTAATGAAAAATCCTGCAATCTGTTATCAATCTCTTCTTCTGAACACACAGCAACTTTATAACCAGAAAGAGAATCGTGTATTTTAAAGTAATAATTATGATTGAAAGGAAAAAAAGATATTCCATTCTTCTCAATTTCAAAACCAAAAGAATTCAATGGTATTGATAATCCTTTCCCAATGCACTTAATATAGCTTTCTTTTAACGTCCACAATTCACAAAAATATTCTGCTCTATCCTTTTCACACTTATTACATAAATTATAGTATTCCTTTTCTGTAAAGAACCTTTTTGCGATATCTTCATTATTTTCTCCTATTTGTTCAATATCAACACCTAGCTCATGACATCCAATCCCTGCTATTACCCAGGTACCCGAATGACTAATATTGAAGTGAACTTGTGGATATCCGTTTAGATATGGTTTTCCATATTCATTGCTTTTAAATACAATCAAAGAATTATCAATCCCAAATTTATCACGGATTAATCTTCTTACCATAATTTCACCATAAAGAGATCGCCTTCTATCCTCTTCAAAGCGAAAACGCTCTATCTGTAATAACTTATCAGCACTGACTAATTTCTTGTAATAATTATATTGTTCCTTTGCTAAGTCTGAGTTGATATTAAACGAATATAGTTCAACCAATGGTTAATTCCTCCTAATAAGATAACCGTAAAATTATTTTTCATATGGCATTCGCAAATGGAGGTTATGAATTAAAGAAGTAATATGTATAACACTAGCTTACACTTCAAAATGCAAAATCCTCGTTGCTTCTATTATTTATTTGGTAACATGAATAGTTTCCGTGGTGACTCCAAAGCGTTCTGAATGGATTATAATCTGTCCTTCACCTGCCCTACCTACTGACTTTATCCAAAAACCTACCGAGCCGCCAATCAATGAGATTATTTTAGGACCAATTACTTCTATAGGGCCTTTCGTTTCAATCATTACTGAATCATGTGCGTAGACAATGTCATTACCATTATCATCTAATAATTTTAATACGATACGGGTGGTGTCGTAGGTTTTCTCCTCTACTAAATTTTTATTATCCACTTCTACTTTTAAAAGAGGTTTAAAAACCTGACTTCTATTCGTTTTTGTAACACATGTTTCACCAATATAACCTTCGAATGCATAGTCGGTAGCCTTTCCTCCCCAACCACCTAAGTACTTGGTATACAAATTTTCTGCATCTAGCATATTCATTTTATATTTGAGGAAAATCCATCCCATTTTTAACGTATCCATAAGCCCTAAAACACCATTTGATTTACTAACTTTCATGAGCAATTTCTTTATTAACTGAGCATCCCTTGGAGAAAAGCTCTCATTTTCCTTAATGGCATCACCTAAAAAGTCATCAATAATCATCGGTGGATGTTTTACATGAGGATATAGATCCTTTCTTGGATAAAATGTTCCAACATAATCGCCATTCTTATACAGTTTTACATAATCACAGTTTGTAAAAACATAGACATCATGTAACATCGACCCTTCAAACTCACCTATGCAAAGTGGACTAGCAACATGCATCACAGGGTTGTTCTCTTGTTGCGAAGCATACACATAGGCAGCATGTTTAGGAATTCGAAACATATCCATGACACCATGATAACAAATTCTGTCACCACTTCCGAAATCCTTATGGGTATTGTAATCAAACATACACCAACCGATAGCCCCAGATATCTTGTTCTCCTTATGCATTGCCTCTAAAACATTCAAATGCCTTATTGCATGTTCTACCCTGTGAGCTTCATCATCAAACTTCTTAGTTGGATACATATGTCCGTTATATTCAGTTATCAGATATGGTTTATTCGATCGGGTTACTTTTTTCTTTTTTTGCAGTCCCCGGTTATCACCATTATGAATAAAATCATTATATGTATAAACATCCTCCAGCAAATGACTCTTGGTTATGCAGCGAACACCACCCGTACTTCTTGAATCATCTAAAGCTTTTGCTAATGCATTGGTTCTTTTATATAATTCATCATAATCACTAGATTCATTTATTCGCACTCCCCAGATAATAACACTAGGGTGATTAAAGTCTTTCAGGATCATTTCTTCCACATGCGTTACAGCTAAATCCTGCCAGGCTTCATCTCCTATATGCTGCCATCCTGGCATCTCATCAAATACCAGAAGCCCCAATTCATCACACCGATCCAAAAAGTGATCACTCTGGGGATAGTGTGATAATCTCACCGTGTTTACACCTAACTCATATTTGAGTATTTCTGCATCTTTATATTGGGCACTTCCTGGCATTGCATAACCGACATAAGGAAAGGATTGATGACGATTCAGGCCTTGAATTTTAACTTTCTTTCCATTCAGATAAAAACCTTCTTCTGTAAACTGAGCTTCTCTGAAACCAAATCTTATATTATGTGTGTCTATAATACTCTCATCTTTGATTAACTGTACATTAATATAATATAGGTTTGGTTCATCAATACTCCACAAGTTGATTCCACAAACTTCCTCTTTTACATTAATTCTTTCCTTCCTCTGGTTCGTAATGTTAATTACCTTATTAAATGTTTTTATACACTCTTTTTGATATATGAAATCAAACTTACAAATTAGTTCATACGGGTCCTCGGAATTATTATATGTATATAAGTCAATATCAAGAAATGGCCTTTTTGTTAAAACATCCTTTGTTTTAACACATACAGCATCAAATCTTACATTATTACAATACTCCAATGATACTTCACGATAGATACCACCATAAGTCAGGTAATCAACAACAAAACCAAATGGTGGTATATCATTTCTCTCACTTGAATCCACATAAACTGTTAATAGGTTATTCTCACCCTGATTGGCAGCAACGGTTAAGTCTATTTTAAAAGGTGTATATCCCCCCTTATGTTCTCCTACATAGATACCATTCAGATAGACTTTCGCATATGCCATAACACCGTTAAACTTAACATATACCTGTTCACCCTGCTCCAATTTGTCAATCCATATTTCTTTTCTGTAACAGCTTTCAAACTGGTACATCCCTTCATCGAAGTTATTGTAAGGTACTTCTATATTGGTATGTGGAAGATTTACTTCTTCAAATAACGAATCCTCATAGGATGAAACATCAAACGTTGGGGAAATATAAGACTCATTAAAGTTTGGAGAATACATCCAGTCAAAATTAATATCAACCTTTCTTTTCATGTTTTACACCCATTGCATGCCACATTGTGACAACCTTTCTAAATTAATATGTTCTTTCACTCATGACTGCTATTAATATTAGATACTTGCCTTATATGTATGTAGAAATTCTAGGAAATTAAGGATAACTGCTTTATAATTCAACCATGACTCACTTTCTCTCCAATGAATAGATAAAAAGTTTAAACTGATGCCTTATCATTTCTCTTGAAGCTACACCCTGCTCTTCATCAAGATGTTTTTCTCTAATTAGTACTCTCTGTGATAAGCTTAGCAATACATTACTTATTGTCAATCCAGTTATTACCGGGTCGATGTCCAGTCGTATGGAGCCATCCTCTATACCATCCCTAATCAACTGCTCCAGAATATAATCATTGCTTGAGATCATATTTTTAAAACGATTAGTTAATTCTAAATAAGGATATTCTCCCGTAAAATAAAAATCAAATACTCCCGAAAACCTTATTATACTGGGATTTGCTTCTACGTAACTTGCAATTTCATTCAAAAAAAGCTCTATCTTTTTCAGACCGTTACCTACCAATGTTTTATAGATTTTGGTTTGAAAATTGTACAGTTCTTCAAACAACATAATCTCTATCTCAAAAGCCAGTTCTTCTTTTGTTTTATAATATCGATACAAGGTCCTTCTAGTAATTTTTATTTCGGAGGCGATATTATCCATAGTAGTTTCTGATAGTCCTTTTGTTATAAAAAGTTCCCTTGCAGCATTAAGAATTTCATTCTTTCTTTTTTCTTTTTGCTCCAGTCTTTCCTGCTCCCTGTGAACACTTGTGCTAATCGTCAATTCATTCCCTTCCTATGAAATAAGCTAAATACGGTTGAAATAAATCAAATACGGTAACCTCATATTACTACTGTCAATACCAGTTTAACTTATTGAACATACTGTTGTCGCATAATCCCATGTCACTACTGTGACATGGGATTATTTTACACTTATTATTAAATATTGTCAAACATTTTTAAGTCTGAATTGCTACTATTGGTTAAGACGATTAAAGAGCATCCTCTATAAATTTTGTATTTAGTAATATTTCTATAAATCAAACTAGCATTTTGCATTCAGCAATGTTTCTATTAAATTCAAGCTTAGCATTTCCTATATACTAAGGAATTTTTATCTCTTGATTCATTAAGTTCGATACAAATCTGAATAATATTCTTCTACCAGCAAATAATAACTCTATCAATATTTAGGAATTATTATGGTAGAGTGACCAAAAAAAGATTCGTTGAGAAAAACGAATCATAGTCTACCATGGTTTAGAGCGCATTAGATAGAGTTGACGAAATACTAAGAAGCAGTCCTGCAGTCACCACAAACCTGGTAACGTAAAAAACTTTTTTGAAAAGGAGTAAATTATATGAATCGTGATAATCTCATAGACCAAGTGAAAGACGAGTATGCAAAAATAGCCTCTTATGAATCCCGACAGAATTTTATCCAATCCACAACCGATCTAACACCAGAAGCTTACTACGAAAAACTGCTAAGTAAAGCTGTCGACGAAATTAACAAAGGAACCTTTGATAATTTCAATTCTGGGGAAGAGGTAGTATCCGCAATTGCAAATGATAAAGCTTGGCTTTCTAATTGGAAGTAGCTTTAGCCACTGATTTTATAACCTTAATGCCAAACAGCGAGTAAAGGGGCTGTGAAAAAAGCCCCTAACACAGAGACGTCGGTTTAACCGACGTCTC
>ERZ791922.177-NODE-177-length-53054-cov-3.635125_pt1 | contig 53054 bp, 41 predicted proteins | sample MGYA00510134_ERZ791922 | MGnify/ENA primary metagenome ERZ791922 (study PRJEB30046, sample SAMN00792101) | human gut metagenome | study: EMG produced TPA metagenomics assembly of the A metagenome-wide association study of gut microbiota in type 2... | reverse complement strand
GAATGGCTTTATTACAAAGTTAGATTTTTATGTCTATGGAAAAGTATGTGAGTACTTATTAAATAGAATTAGGAACGGGATGGAGATTGTTCCTATCTCAGTGAATGTTTCAAGGGTACATCTGAAACAAGATAACTTTGCAAAAAAGGTAATCCGCTTAGTGGAACAATATAGGATTCCGCCAAAGTATCTTGAGTTTGAACTGACAGAGAATATCTTCTTAGAAAACTCGGAACAAGCGAAAAAAACATTAATGGAATTAAAAAAATATGATTTTAAAGTATCGATGGATGATTTTGGATCGGGATTTTCTTCTTTAAATCTCTTAATGAACTTAGAGTTTGATATCTTAAAATTGGACAAGGACTTCCTTACAGATAATATAATTACAAAAAAAGAAGAAGTAGTTATAAAAAGTATTATACGAATGGCAAAACTCATGAAAATGACTGTTCTTTGTGAAGGTGTTGAGACAAAAGAGCAGGTTGATTTTCTCGAACGTATGCAGTGCGATATGGTGCAAGGTTATTATTTTGGAAAGCCAATGAAAACGGAACTGTTTGAAATTTGCATGAGCTCTTAACTTAAATATGAAGAATGTATTCTATTAAAACGAAGATGTAGCTTAGATTCCCTCAGATATTAAGGAAATTAACTTAAAATCTGGGGGGATCTTGTTTTTATGCTGTTTTGTATAAGAACTAAATGGCTGTAATTTTACATAGATTTCACATAACTTATACAATAGTGTGATAGTTCACGCTTTTTTTTTATGTTAAATTAAGAGTGTCAAAAGGAAATGAAAGAAAAATAAAACTCATGGGAAAAGGAGAGTAAGTATGATGATAAGTAAATTTATGAAGAAGGCAGCAGTTATGGCTTGTTGCGTAGCATTAATCGGAGGAGTGCTTACCGGTTGTGGAAAGAGTGATGATAGCAAAGATGCAAACAATTCAAATACAGGGAATCCAGGTGTAACAAATGAACCTACAAAATCAGAAGATAATAAACAAGAAGATAATAAACAAGAAGATAAAAAATTAAGCGGAACAATTACTTTAATCGGCTCCACCTCAATGGAGAAGTTAAGCAATGCAGTAGCAGAAGATTTTATGAATAAAAATGGCAATGTAACAGTAACACCTGAATTCGTTGGTTCTGGCGCAGGTATTGAAGCAGTATTAAATGGAACAGCAGACATCGGTAACTCTTCGAGAAACTTAAAAGATGCAGAGAAAGAAGCTGGAGCAGTTGAAAATATTGTAGCTATCGATGGTATTGCAGTAGTTCTTGATAAATCTAACACGGTAACAAACTTAACCAAAGATCAGTTAATCGGTATCTATACCGGCACTATTCGTAACTGGAGTGAATTAGGCGGCAATGATCAGCCAATCGTTGTTATCGGTAGAGAAGCTGGATCTGGTACAAGAGGTGCATTTGAAGAAATCTTAAAAGTAGAAGATCAGTGTGTCTATGCAAATGAATTAGACAATACAGGTGCGGTAATGGCAAAGGTTGCTTCTACTGCAGGTGCAATCGGATATGTATCACTTGATGTTGTTGATGATAGTGTAATTGTAGCTGATTTAGACGGTGTAGCTGCAACAGCAGAGAATATCAAAGCTGGTAATTACTTTTTAAGCAGACCATTTGTAATGGCTACCAAAGGCGAAATCAGCGAGCAGAGTGAATTGATTCAAGCTTTCTTTGAATATATGAAATCAGAAGATGGAAAAGCAATCATTGAAGCAGTAGGTTTAATAACTGTAGATTAAGATGCGAACTAATTGACGAAAATTAGAAGAAGAAAATGGTTGCATAGGAGTTTTCTCCTATGCAACTAAGTACTTAGGTATAGAATGCTATAGAAAGAGGAAGGCAGTGTATGAAAAATAAGAAAGAGGAAAAAGCGATGCCAGTAAGTAGCACAATACATGGCGGGATGAATCATAAGGCTGCTGATAAAGTAGAGAAAATTGCGCATGGTATTTTTATTACCTGCGCTTTTGTTGCTGTCCTTGCGGTAGTATCTATCTCACTCTACATGATTATCAACGGTGTGCCAGCGATATTTAAAGTAGGACTAAAAGAAATTCTGTTTAGTACCGTATGGAAACCTACGGCGACAGAGCCTAGCTTTGGTATTGCTTATGTTATTCTAACCTCCATTGTTGGTACGTTTGCAGCAATTTTAATCGGTGTACCAATCGGTGTTGGTACTGCTGTATTTTTAACAGAAATCGCAAATAAAAAAGTAGCAGCAATCATAACTCCTGCAGTGGAATTACTGGCGGGAATCCCGTCCGTAGTATATGGTTTACTTGGTTTATTAATCTTAAATCCACTCATGTACAAATTAGAGATGTATTTGTTCAAGGATTCACCAACACATATTTTCACTGGTGGTGCAAATTTAATTTCTGCGGTACTAGTACTTGCAATTATGATTTTACCGACAGTAATCAGTATCAGTTCTTCTGCACTTCGTGCAGTTCCTGCTTCATTAAAAAACGCCTCTTTAGCAGTAGGAGCAACTAAAATTCAAACGATAACAAAAGTGTTACTTCCAGCTGCGAAATCTGGTATTGTAACCGCGATTATTTTAGGTATCGGTCGTGCGATTGGAGAAGCGATGGCGATAAGTTTAGTAAGTGGTAGTGTTGTTAATATTCCACTTCCATTTAATTCAGTACGTTTCTTAACAACTGCGATTGTTAGTGAGATGTCGTATTCTCAGGGAACCCATCGTCAGGTACTCTTCACAATCGGATTGGTATTGTTTGTATTTATTATGATAATAAACCTTTCCTTAAATAAAATCCTAAAGAAGGGAGGGAAGGTTGAAAGATAAAACATTCTTTCAATCGAAGTAAAGATGGATAGAAAAATTAGTATCTATGAAAAAAGAAGAAGGCCAAAAGATAAGATTCTAATCGGTTTTACTATTCTTTGCGCAGGAATTTCCATTGCATTGTTTGTTGGTATCGTATCTTATGTTTTCATAAGGGGAATTAGGAGTGTTAACTGGGAGTTTTTAACGACTGCCCCAAGTGCTATTAAGGGTACGTTTGGTATTGCAGGAAATATAATTAATACTTTGTACATTGTCATCTTAACTTTATTATTAGTAACCCCAATTGGTATTGGTGCAGCGATTTATCTGAATGAATATGCAAAACCAGGAAAGGTAGTTCGATTGATTGAGTTCACGACAGAGACATTAAGTGGTATTCCATCGATTATCTTTGGTTTATTTGGTATGGTGTTTTTCGGAACGACCCTTGGATTATCCTACTCCTTATTAACTGGTGCCCTAACCTTAAGTTTGATGGTGCTTCCCCTCATTACAAGAAATACCCAGGAAGCATTGAAGACAGTTCCAAAAAGCTATCGTGATGGTGCACTCGGTATGGGTTCTACCAAATGGCATATGATTAGAACAATACTGTTACCTTCTGCGATGCCTGGAATTATAACCGGTATTATTCTTGCTATAGGCAGAATTGTCGGTGAGTCAGCAGCTCTTTTATTTACTGCAGGTAGCGGTTATTTACTTCCGAAACTTGGAGAATATGGAGAAGGCTTAATCACAAAGGTAACCCAGCCAGGTGGTACATTGACCATTCAGCTTTATCTTAGTATGACAAAGGCAAAATACGATGATGCTTTTGGTATCGCGGTTGTTTTGTTAACGATAGTTTTAGGTATTAATATTCTAACAAAAGTGTTAGCACGTAAATTTGACGTGAATCGGAGGTAATAAAGTGAGCAAGGATAAGATTATAACAAGAGATTTGCAATTATATTATGGAACAAATCATGCACTCAAAGGAATTAACATGGACATTAAAGAAAAGTCCATCACAGCTTTTATAGGGCCTTCCGGATGTGGCAAGTCAACCTTTCTTAAGACATTAAACCGTATGAATGATTATGTAGATGGAGTTAAGATCACCGGACAGATACTTCTTGATGGGGAGGATATCTATGGAGAGAGGGTAGATACCACCTTACTAAGAAAAAAGGTGGGTATGGTATTTCAGCAACCCAATCCATTTCCTATGAGTATTTATGATAATATAGCGTATGGACCAAGAATCCATGGAATAAAAGCGAAAGCAGAGTTAGATGAAATTGTTGAGAAATCTTTACGTGGTGCAGCATTGTTTGAAGAGGTAAAAGACCGTTTAAAGAAATCTGCGCTTGGTTTATCCGGTGGGCAGCAGCAAAGATTATGTATTGCCAGAGCTCTTGCGGTAGAGCCAGAAGTATTACTAATGGATGAACCAACTTCAGCACTTGACCCAATCTCAACATTAAAGATAGAAGACTTAATGAGTGACTTGAAAGAAAAGTACACGGTTGCGATTGTTACTCATAATATGCAACAGGCAGCTCGTATTTCGGATTATACTGCATTTTTCTTAGTAGGAGATATGGTTGAATTTGCGGAAACAGAAACGTTATTTACAAGACCAACCGATAAGAGAACAGAAGATTATATTACAGGTAGATTTGGATGATAAAAAGTATATGGGTTAGGTTGAAAAATATTTTCAATCTGCATATTGTGATAGCGTACAAATATGCTATCATAATTAGTAGGCGCAAAAGCCCTGAATGGAGGATAATATGGCACCAAGAGTAAGTTTTGAATACGAGTTAACAATATTAAACAATAATTTAAGAGATATGGGTACCTTAATAGAATCAGCCATTGATAAAGTTATCAAGGCATTTGAAAATGAAGATGGAACGTTAGCCACAGAGATTATTCAAGGAGACCGTACCATTAATGATATGGAACGAGTGATTGAATCCAGATGTCTATCTTTAATACTACGCCAGCAGCCGGTTGCAAAAGACCTTAGGATTGTGACTACTGCACTTAAGGTTGTAACTGATATGGAGCGTATTGGGGATCACGCAGCAGATATTTCAGAGTTAATTCTTCGTAATATCAAGCAAAATACGTATACTATCGTAAAAGCAATACCAAAGATGGCACAAGTTGCAAAAGAAATGGTGCATGATGCAGTTGAGGCATTTATTTCTTGTGATACAGAGGCAGCAAGAGTAACAATAAAAAAAGATGATATTGTCGATGATTTATTCAATGAAGTGAAAAGTACTGTCATTGAGGCAATGAAAAATAGCGGTGAGAATGCAGATAGTTATATCGATATCTTAATGATAGCGAAGTATATGGAGCGAATTGGCGATCATGCAGTGAATATTTGTGAATGGACAGAGTTCCATGAAACTGGTTCTCTTAATAATGTACGGATTTTATAAGTGGTAAAGGGATGGTAAGCTATGAGAAGAGCGATTATGAAACGATTTATTCTAGTGCTGGTAGGGGCTATGGTGTTCAGTGGTATCTTATTTTATACAACAGTAAGTAATACTATGCACAAGAATACGAAGGAAGATATGAGACTAAGTCTGATTACGCTTGATAATTCGCTTGACTATACCGAATCTTTAATGAATCAGATAAAAATATTATCAACGACACTAGACCAGAAAAAAGCACGGTATACCATACTTAATGATAAGGGAGACGTTGTCGCAGATACTGGTACCAAGGATATTGAACGCTTAGAGAATCACTTAGAACGTGAGGAAGTGAAAGAAGCATTAAAGGATGGGCTTGGTTATGCGAAGCGATATTCTACTACAATGGAAACACAGATGCTTTATACCGCTATTTCTTCCAATAAGTCAGACTATATCCTAAGAATTGCGATTCCATATTCCGGTAACTCGGAATACTTGTTATGGTTACTTCCCTCCATCGTGATCAGTATTACTGTATCAGCATTATTAGCTGTTGTGATGTCAGACACCTTGACAAAATCAATTACAAGGCCGTTATATCAAATTGCATCCATTATGGATAATTATAAAGAGGAAAATCCAGAACTTTCCCTGCCGAGTACACCCTATGAAGAGTTAAACATCATTGCGCAATCAGCAAAGAAGATGGCTGATTCTGTTAAGAAGTATACGGAAGGAATTGAATTTGAGCGAATGGTGCGTCAGGAATTCTTTTCGAATGCGTCACATGAATTAAAAACGCCAATCACTTCTATTCGTGGTTATACCGAATTATTACTGGGCGGATTTACATCTGATAAAGCAACCAGTGAAGATTTTATGAAGCGAATACTAACGGAAACAGAGAATATGACGAATCTCATTAATGATATTCTTATGATTTCAAGACTTGAAACAAGGGACTATGAGATTGAAACGACTGAAATTCGCATGGCGATATTATTACAGGATGTCATTAACACGCTTCAACCAATCGCTGTAAAGCAAGGAGTTCATCTACAAACCGAATGTAAGCCAGCCATTATCAATGCAAATAGACAGCATATGAGAGAATTATTGAACAATCTAATTGGGAATGCGATTAAATACAATAAGCCAAATGGTATGGTTTATGTAACAATAAACACCTTAGGAAGAGATTTGATGATTGTTGTTAAGGATACAGGAGTTGGAATTCCAAAGGATTCGATGGCAAGAGTTTTCGAACGGTTCTACCGAGTGGACAAAGGAAGAAGCCGCAAGGTTGATGGAACTGGTCTTGGCCTATCCATTGTAAAACATATTGTAAATTATTATGGTGGTAATATAACATTAGAAAGTGAGCTAAATGTGGGCTCTACTTTTACAGTACGTTTACCCGAGGTGAAGGCAAATAGCTAGAAATCATAGATTTTATAAAAGGTTGTGTAAAAAGAAAGTGTAATGTTATAATGAAATTATAAACTTTAGCAATACTATATACAAAAATATGTTTTGCACACTGTGAGAAAGTACACACAATGCAACTGGATGGAGGTCTTAAGTGATAACATTTGCAGAGTTAGAGAAAAATGAAGCGGTAAATACGTATATTAGAAAAGCAGATGAAACATTAATCGCTCTTGGATATACAGAACATAGTTTTGCACATGTAAGAAAGGTAGCATTTACAGCAAGGAATATTTTATTGACTCTTGGTTACTCAGAACGGGAGGCAGAACTTGCCCAGATTGCAGGATATCTGCATGACATCGGGAATGTAATCAATCGAATTGATCATGCACAAAGCGGTGCTGTTATGGCATTTCGTATCCTTGATAAGCTAGGTGCTGATCCAGAGGATATTGCAACGATTATTACAGCAATCGGAAATCATGATGAATCGACAGCGTTTCCAGTCAATCCAGTTTCTGCAGCCCTGATATTAGCAGATAAAACTGATGTTAGGGATACAAGAGTGCGGAATCAAGATATTGCTAGTTTTGATATTCATGACCGTGTCAATTACTCTGTGAAAAAGTCTGAGATTACAATTAATACAGAGAAGACAATCATTGAATTAAAATTACATGTCGACACTTCTGTTTGTGCAGTAATGGATTATTTTGAAATATTTATGGGACGAATGCTTTTATGTAGAAGGGCGGCTGAAAAGTTAAACTTAAAGTTTCAGCTTGTCATAAACGAGCAAAAACTTATGTAGTAGGGGGGATAAAAAATGGCTACGGAGGAAAAAGCATTGATCTATATTGTGGAAGATGATAGAAATATTCGTGAAATTGAAGGGTATGCATTAAAAAATAGTGGATTTGAAGTGGAAGTTTTTGAAACGGGAGAAGAACTATATAGAGCTTTGGACCAAGAAGTTCCAGAATTAATTTTACTAGATGTTATGCTGCCGATGGAAGATGGACTGAGTATTCTTTCTAATGTTAGAAAGAATCCAAAAACAGCGAATATTCCTATCATGATGGTTACAGCAAAAACCACGGAGATGGATAAGGTTAAGGGATTAGACCTTGGTGCCGATGATTATATTACGAAACCATTTGGGATTATGGAATTAGTCTCTCGCGTGAAAGCATTATTACGTCGAGCTGGAGGAAATGGTCAAAACTCTGGTTCTCTAAGCTTTCATAATGTGTCCTTACACGTTGAAAAACATAGTGTAACTGTGGAAGGTGAAAGCTGTGAACTTACGTATAAGGAGTTTGAACTACTTCGCTATCTTTTAGAGAACCAGGGAATTGTTTTATCCAGGGATCGCATCATGGAACGTGTATGGGGCTTTGATTACGAGGGAGAAAGTAGAACCGTAGATATGCACATAAAAACGTTGCGTCAGAAGTTAGGTGTTGGTGGTGATATCATAAAAACCGTCCGTAACGTAGGGTATAAAGTCGGGGACTAACAAATAGGAGGAAGTCCTATGAGTATGAAAAAAAGGATAACGGTACAGTTATGTGTAGTAGGTGGCATTGCCATTGTGGTTACCACGATGCTTTCAATGTTCGTCTACTATATGATGTTTCAAAGGCAAATCTTTAGTGATCTTGAAACAAACCTTGAGGTGATAGAGGTCTTGTTCGGAGATGGAACTATTGAAAATGGTTGCCAGATACCTTCGGAAGATGTGCTTCGCGTGACTCTAATTGATCAAGAGGGAGCGGTATTATACGATAGTGATGCTAATTCTTTTAGTATGGAGAATCATAAAGAGCGACCAGAGATTAAAGAGGCGCTAAAAGAAGGAATAGGTAAGGACATTCGAGTATCCAATACGATAGGACAGAACACCTATTACTATGCGAAGCAAATAGGAAATAATTATGTTTTACGTGTTGCCAAAGAAGCGAATGGTATGCTTGCTTTATTTTATGAAGCTCTTCCAATTATCATAGTGGGTGCAATCCTATTATTGCTTATTTGCTCGTTATTAGCGAAATATCTTACAAAGCGAATTGTTCGTCCAATCGAGAATATGGCACAAGAATTGTCACTTATTACGGAGTTTGAAGAGATAGTTCCTTATGAGGAGTTGATTCCATTTGCTACGATGATTAAGGATCAGCATAGTAATATACATAAGCAGCTAAGAGATTTGGAACACAGTGAAAAAATTCGTCAGGAATTTACTGCAAATGTATCTCATGAGTTAAAGACTCCATTAACCGCGATTACTGGATATTCTGAGCTAATTGAGGAAGGGATAGCCTCGCAAGGGGATACGATACGATTTGCAAAAGAAATAAGGAAGAATGCAACAAGGTTACTTCATCTTATCAATGATATCATTGAATTATCTGAACTTGATATTGCAGAAGAAGAGGTAAAGAAGGAAGAGTTAGATTTATATGAGATAGCTAAAAATTGCACGGATACTTTGAAAATAACTGCAAAAAATCATGAGGTAGAGTTAAAACTAATTGGAAATAAAGTAATGCTTTATGCGAATAAAAATATGATGGAGGAGTTAATCACAAATCTTTGTGATAATGCAATTCGATATAATAAAAAGGGTGGTATTGTAAAGGTTGTTCTCTATTCAAAGGATGAGAATGTGATACTTACAGTAGAGGATACTGGTATAGGGATTCCCAAGGAGCATTTTGCACGAGTATTTGAACGTTTTTATCGTGTGGATAAAAGTCGTTCCAAGCAAACTGGTGGTACCGGACTTGGACTTGCGATTGTAAAACATATCGTAGCGAAGCACGGTGCTAAGATTACATTAAAAAGTGAAGTAATGATAGGAACAACGGTTACCATAGAGTTCCCATCGCAGAATAAAGTAGAAAAAAAGTAAGGTGCTTAACTAATAGCACCTTACTTTTTTATTCATGACAAGGAAAGGTTCGCAAAGCGAGCTTTTTCTTGTTTATACAATATAAACTCCGCAATGCGTGTTTTTCTTATCTTACATTTGCAAGAAAGCTTGTTGATTTATCTTGTGATGCTGTTAATCATTTTGATATTTCTGTATCATCAGGAGAAAAAATAATGACACTACTCGTTAGTTATCTCTGGTAGAGCATATTTTTTCTTATTTGCTTCAAATTGTTCTGTAAAAGAACGATCACCAGTGTATTTTACATCATGAAGATATTCATGAGTATCAAAGCTGTTTTCACTTAACTGTAGCATGCTTACAGCAATGTTAGAACAGTGATCCGACACACGTTCATAGTTTGTTAAAATATCAGTATAGACAAAACCAAGTTCTGTTGTGCACTGTCCTTTTTGTAATCGTTTAATATGTCGATCTTTTAACTCTTTTCTTAAGTGGTCAATTACTTCTTCCAGTGGTTCGATTCTTTTTGCTAATTCTAAGTCATCAGTAACAAATGCTTTTATTGTCATATTTAATATATCGGTTACAGCGCTTGTCATAACATCTAGTCCATCTTGTGCTTCTTTCGAGAAGTTAATCGATTTTTGATGAATCTCCTTAGCAAGATCTAATAGATTAACTGCATGGTCACTGATACGTTCTAGATCACCAATGCTGTGCAAATACATAGAAACTGAGTTACTATCAGTGATTGACAAATTCTTGGTACTTAATTTAACAAGGTAGGTCCCAAGCATGTCCTCATATTTATCAACCTTATCTTCATTTACCATAATGGATGCGCCTACTTTATCATCAAATTCTGTAAGCAGACGAATAGAAGTTAAGATTGTTTCTTTTGATAACTCAGCCATTTGTTTGGTGGCTTCACTACACTGATCTACTGCATAACCTGGGGATGCTAGAAAACGCTCGTCAATTCCGGTGATTTTATCTTCTGAAACCTTAGAATCCTCACCATCCTTTATTGTAATACAAGCCAGTTTCTCAAGGCCTCTTGTAAATGGAAGTAATAATGCAGTAGCTAATAAGTTAAAGGTTGTATGAACCGCAGCGATAGAAACAGCATCTACGGAATCATTAATAAACGGAAATCCTATGGTATATTGAATCGTGTAAAAAATTAATAAGAATATGATTGTACCAATCATGTTAAAGTAAAGGTGAACTAATGCAGCACGTTTTGCATTCTTGTTGGCACCGATACTAGAAATTAATGCAGTTATACAAGTTCCTATATTCTGACCCATGATAATTGGGATAGCTGAGCCAAATGTGATACCACCAGTCATAGAAAGTGCCTGTAGGATACCTACTGAAGCAGAGGAACTTTGGATGACTGCTGTTAAGATTGCACCTGTTAATACGCCAAGGACTGGATTTGAAAACATCGTAAGAATATTTCTGAACTCTGGGATATCTGCTAAAGGTTTCACAGCACCGCTCATTGTATCCATACCAAACATAAGGATGGCAAATCCAATTAGGATGCTTCCGACATCTTTTTTCTTATCTTTCTTTGCAGCCATAACTAAGATAATTCCAATGAACGCAAGAATTGGCGCAAAAGAAGAAGGCTTTAAGATTTTTACGAGAAAACTGTCACCTTCTAATCCGGAAAGGCTTAGAATCCACGCAGTCGCAGTGGTACCAAGATTAGCACCCATAATGATGCCGATTGCTTGTCTTAATTTCATGATACCAGAGTTTACAAATCCAACTACCATAACAGTAGTAGCAGAAGAAGATTGAATGACAGCTGTAACAAGAGCACCAAGTGCCACCGATTTAATTGGATTTGAGGTTAATTTTTCTAATAGTCGTTCTAATCGACCGCCAGCCACCTTATCCAAACCTGCGCCCATAACATTCATTCCGTAAAGAAAAAATGCTAATCCTCCTAACAGGGTAAATAACGAAAAAATATCCATAGGGATTCTCCTTTTTATCAAGTTATCATTTGTCTTCCTAGACCAATTGCCTTTTTAGGATAGAAGATAAATGTAAAATGAAATAGGTGTATTTGTAAAATCTGTGTAAAATTTATAATGTTGCTTTATTTTTATATTAAACTAAAATACGATATAGTATTAGTTTTTCACTATATTATGAAAATATGACATAAAAAATAAAAAAATTGATCAAAAGCTATGAAATGAATAGAAAAAAATTGATAAAATATAGAAGAATAGGAACTAGTGAGAAGAAAAGATTATAAAATAGAACATCAATTAAAATAGCTAAAAAGATTATTCATAGAATTAATACGAAAGAAGTGGAAATGAAGAGAGAGAATAAAGAAAGATGAAGAAAGAATAGAAAAAGAACAGAGAAAGAATAAAGAAAGAACAGAGAAAGAATAAAGAAAGAACAGAGAAAGAATAAAGAAAGAATAGAGAAAGAATAGAGAAAGAATAGAAAAAGAATAGAGAAAGAAGTAGAGAAGAAGCAGAAAAAGAATAGAAAAAGATGTAGAAAAGAAGCAGAAGAAGTAGAGAATGGAGTTAAGAAACATAAAAGTGCCCAGAACATTAGTTGAGTGTTCTGAAACTAATGTTCTGGGCATTAGAAACGGAGGTATGGTTGTTCTTTTAAAAAAGTTATTGTGGACTTTTGTTAATAGCTTAATTTAATGGAATAGTTTATTATTCTCGTAGGTTGGTTCAGAGGTTAAGTGCACACCTAGCTTTTTAAATACTTTTCGGTCAACCTCAGATAAAATAACGCTGGTATGAACTTCACAACCTTTTAATTGTGGAAGCTGTTCCATTGCCTTTCTGGCATACTCATCTTCTTTCGCACTGATGGAAAGAGCAATCAGGACTTCATCCGTATGAAGTCTTGGATTAGAACTTCCGAGATACTGAGTTTTTAATTGCTGTATTGGTCCGATAGCAAGTGGTGAGATGACATGAGTCTTATGAGGAATTCCAGCAAGAGCTTTTAACGCATTTAATAACACAGCTGCTGATGCGCCTAGTAATTCACTTGTCTTACCGGTAATTATGCTTCCGTCTGCTAATTGCATAGCAACTGCTGGAGATTTACGAAGGTCTGCTAAGTCATTTGCAGCTTTTATAACAGGACGATCCTCTACGGATACACCTACCTGATTTAGGAGAAGCTCCAGCTTATATACTTCATCACTATCACTTACACCTGTTATAACATTGCAGAGTGTCTGGTAGTATCTTCGCAGAATTTCTTGTTTGGAGGCATCTCGACAGGCCTGATCGTCTATGATACAATTCCCAGCCATATTAACTCCCATGTCGGTTGGTGATTTGTATGGACAATGTTCATCAATCCTTAAGAAAATTGCTTTCAGTACTGGGAAGATCTCAACATCTCGATTGTAATTAACCGTTGTTACACCATAGGCTTCCAGATGGAACGGATCAATCATATTAACATCATTAAGATCAGCAGTTGCTGCTTCATAAGCTACATTCACTGGATGCTTTAAAGAAAGATTCCAAATTGGGAAAGTCTCGAATTTAGCGTAACCTGCGCGTACGCCACGTTTATGCTCATGATAGAGCTGAGAAAGACAAGTTGCCATTTTACCGCTACCAGGGCCAGGAGCAGTAATTACAACAAGTGGTCTGCTAGTTTGGATAAATTCATTTTTTCCATAACCATCGTCACTTAAAATCAATGAGATATTATTTGGATAACCTGGAATAATATAATGAAGGTATACTTTCACTCCTAATGCTTCTAGTTTTGATTTAAAAAGATCAGCACTGCTTTGACCTGAATACTGGGTGATAGTAACACTACCAACATATAACCCCTTACTCTGGAAAGCATCGATAAGTCGGAGTACATCCAAATCGTAAGTAATTCCTAAATCCCCACGAACTTTACTCTTTTCTATATCAATGGCACTAATTACGATTACAATCTCCGCTTGATCTTTTAGTTCCAGAAGCATCTTTAATTTACTATCTGGTTCAAATCCTGGTAATACACGGGATGCGTGATAATCATCAAATAATTTACCTCCAAACTCTAGATAAAGTTTGTTATCAAACTTACTGATTCTTTCCCGTATATGCTCCGATTGCATCTTTAAATACTTTTGATTGTCAAATCCGACTTTCATGTGGTACCGTCCCTTCTTTATTTATCCTATTACATTTTTATTTTGATAAGAGAGGTCAACTCAACCTCTGTTTTGACTACCAATTAGGGTATTACTATAAAATACAACAATATGGGTCAATAGATCTCAAACACGACTATTATAGCACAGGAAAATACAGTACTCAACCCAAAAGAGTTATCATTTTTGTGACTAAATATTCGTTTTTGGTATATTAGTATAATCTAATAGAATAAATGTATTCTATTTTCTATAATTTTCAATATTGATAATCATTGCTATTTCTTATATAATGATGCTAAGAACTTGGAATAGATTTTTTTACAATATATTGTCTATTTTTTAACAACTCATCAATATGTTGTGGTTTACTGGTCAAGCTTTTCGTAATAATAAGCTTGCTCCCGAGTTCATTCCACACAGCTGCAACAGCGTAAGGAGGATAATGATGACTTCAGTTATGAAACAGGAATGGGAAGGTTTTAAGCAAGGAAGATGGTGCACCACAGTAAATGTTCGAGATTTTATCCAGAACAATTATACAATGTATGATGGTGATGAATCCTTTTTAGCAGGACCAACCGAAGCCACCAATAAACTTTGGGCTCAGGTTATGGAGCTTTCTAAGAAAGAATTAGAAAAGGGCGGAGTCCTTGATATGGATACTAAAGTAGTATCTACTATCGTTTCTCACGGTCCTGGTTATTTAGATAAAGATCTTGAAACAATTGTTGGTTTTCAAACCGATAAACCTTTTAAGAGATCCCTACATGTATTTGGCGGTATTCGTATGGCACAGAATGCATGCCATGAAAATGGATACGAGGTAGATGATGAGGTAGTGCGTATTTTTACGGATTACCGTAAGACACATAATCAAGGTGTATTTGATGCGTACACGGATGAAATGAAACTTGCCAGAAAATCAGCAATCATTACTGGTTTGCCAGATGCCTATGGTAGAGGTAGAATTATTGGAGATTACCGTAGAGTAGCACTTTATGGTACAGATTTCCTTATAGAAGACAAAAAAGAACAACTTGCAACATCTCTAAAGAGAATGACAAGTAAGAATATACGTTTAAGAGAAGAATTAGCAGAGCAAATTCGTGCATTAAAGGAACTAGCGAAGCTAGGTTCAATCTATGGATATGATATTACTAAGCCAGCTACCAATGCAAAAGAAGCAATTCAGTGGCTCTATTTCGGATATCTTGCAGCGGTTAAGGAGCAAAACGGTGCGGCTATGAGCTTAGGCCGTACATCTACCTTCCTTGACATTTATATCCAGAGAGATTTAGACAATGGTGTTATTACAGAAAAACAAGCACAAGAATATATCGATCATTTTATTATGAAACTTCGTCTTGTGAAGTTTGCAAGAACACCTGAATACAATGCCCTATTCTCCGGTGACCCTACTTGGGTAACAGAGAGTATCGCAGGTATTGGGACTGATGGACGTCATATGGTAACAAAGACTTCCTTCCGTTACCTTCATACTCTTGATAACCTTGGTACTGCTCCAGAACCAAACATGACAGTGCTATGGTCTACTAGACTTCCAAGATATTTTAAGGAATACTGTGCGAAGATGTCAATTAAGTCATCCTCCATTCAGTATGAAAATGACGATATCATGCGTCCAACTCATGGTGATGATTATGCAATCGCTTGTTGTGTATCCTCTATGAGAATTGGTAAAGAGATGCAGTTCTTTGGAGCTCGTGCAAATCTTGCAAAATGTCTTCTTTACGCTATCAATGGTGGTGTGGATGAAGTCCTTAAGATTCAGGTAGGACCAAAATACCGTCCAGTTGAGGGTGAGTACCTAAATTATGATGATGTTATGGCAAAATACAAAGATATGATGGAGTGGCTTGCAGAGCTTTATGTGAATACATTAAATGTAATCCACTACATGCATGACAAATACAGCTATGAGAGAATTCAGATGGCACTTCATGACCGTGATGTAAAACGTTACTTTGCAACTGGTATTGCTGGACTTTCTGTTGTAGCAGACTCTCTAAGCGCAATTAAGTATGCTAAAGTAAAAGTAATTCGTGATGAGAATGGCATTGTAACAGATTACGAAATCGAAGGTGATTATCCAAAGTACGGTAACAATGATGACCGTGTTGACGATATCGCGGTACAATTAGTTCACGACTTCATGAATATGATTCGTAAACACCACACTTATCGTGATGGATACCCAACTATGTCAATCTTAACCATTACTTCTAATGTAGTTTATGGTAAGAAGACTGGTAATACTCCAGACGGACGTAAGAAAGGTGAGCCTTTAGCACCTGGTGCTAATCCAATGCATCGCCGTGATACTCATGGTGCAGCAGCCTCACTTGCATCTGTTGCAAAACTTCCATTCCGCGATGCTCAGGATGGTATTTCCAATACCTTCTCCATTGTACCAGGAGCATTGGGTAAGAATGATGTATTATTTGCTGGAGACTTAGACTTAGATCTTATGGCTGACGACTAAGAAAGGATGGGTCCGATATGACTGAACAAGAAAGAATTAATGAACTGGTTGCTATGCTTGACCAATTTGTCGAAGGCGGTGGCGGGCATATGAATATAACAGTAGAGGATTCTAATTTTATGGCAGCGGACCGGATAGATAAGAAGTCCATCAGTGCAGATTGTAGGGGTGGCAACGTTGCATGCCAGGTTCCGACATTGCATAAAGGTTTTGATGACATGTAAGAAGGGTCCTAGAAAAATAAGTTAGAAAATTTGTTGTTTTTCTATTATCTTAGTTATAAAAAATTCCATAGCATAAGACTAAGATTAGATAAAAACAGCATACCAAGATAATCTAAAGTTAAGTCCTTTTGGATTTTATCATAGATTTTTAAATTTATATACTATATAACGGTATATCGCTCTAAGGTGTGCCGACATGTGGCAGAAGGAGGTTAGTATGTCGAATCAACAGGTAGAAAACTTAGTATCTTTATTAGATGGTTATGTTGAAAAAGGTGGCCATCACTTAAATGTTAATGTGTTCACAAAAGAAACTTTATTAGATGCACAGGCTCATCCAGAAAATTACCCACAGCTAACAGTACGTGTTTCTGGTTATGCAGTAAACTTTACAAAACTTACAAAAGAGCAGCAGGATGATGTTATCTCAAGAACATTTCATCAGTCTATGTAAGTAATTATTTTGTGAGTAAAAGTGAACTCCAATCACTTTTAGGAAAATAAAATATGAAGTGAAGTCGATAGGAGTTTGCTACCGTTTTATTCATGACAAGTGAGACAGCTTGCTGGCTCAACTTAGGCATGGTGGTAGTGGGCTCCTATTGTTTCTATTATATGGTGTTATATAGAAAAGTTAAAATTATGGAGAGGCGTTTTAACTCGAAAAATAGCGATGAGATGTATATTTAGTCATTGACTTGAATTCCAATATTTGGTATATTATAGCTAGTCCAATATTACTAGTTTTGCATAAAAAGGAGTAATATTGCCTTGTATTTTCTTGGTTTGTGTTGTAATTTCCTTGTAAAATGCGTATCGACCAGTGATTTAGTTTTTTTTGCTGGCGAATCTTATGGGATTGGACTGACAGATTTTGTACCAAGGAAGTGTGACAAGAAATTCAAAGGTATTGATTGCAACCTATGAATTTCTACGGAGCGAAAAAGCTCCTATCCACACCGGAAGAAACGGAGGAAGTATGTTAGGAAAAGTCCATTCAACAGAATCATTTGGAACAGTAGACGGACCAGGAATACGTTTTGTCGTATTTTTGCAGGGATGTCCGATGAGGTGTAAGTACTGTCATAACCCGGATACTTGGGAAGTAAATGGAGGTACACTTCGTTCAGTAGATGATATTCTAAAGGAATATGATTCTTACAAGGAATTTTTAAAAGGCGGCGGGATTACAGTCACAGGTGGAGAGCCTTTACTACAGCTAGAGTTTGTTACTGAATTGTTTGAAGCGGCGAAGAAAAAGGGAATTCATACCTGTCTTGATACATCAGGGATTACATTTCGACCAGCGGATAAGGAAAAGTTTCAACCGTTATTAAAAGTAACAGACTTAGTTATGTTAGATATAAAACAGATAGATTCTATAAAGCATAAAGAGTTAACAGGACATGAGAATTCTAACATATTAGAGTTTGCACGATTTCTGTCAGAGCAAAAGGTTACATTATGGATACGATTTGTCGCAGTACCAGGGCTAACCGATGAGCCTGCAGAATTAAGACAATTAGGAGAGTTTTTAGCAGAATTAACGTCCTTAAAAGCCTTAGATGTACTTCCTTATCATACGATGGGAAAAAGTAAGTATGAGGCAATGAATATGACATATCCCTTAGAGGGAGTACCAGATATGAACGTGGATGACGCAGTTAATATTCGAAATATTATCCTTAAGGCAAGAAAGGAAGCAATAAATAAGCAGAGGTCTACCTTAAGTTAGATGGGGAAGGATAGCTTTGGTAAAGCATACTACAACACAAGGGTTACTACACCGAAAAAGACGTTTAGGAGATTTGTTAATGGAGGAGGGAATCATTAACAACAAACAGCTTGAAAAAGCCTTGGAACGTCAGAAAAAGGAACAAAAGAAGTTAGGGACCATTTTAGTAGATATGGGTTTTACCACGGAGAGTGAGATAGCAAATGCCCTGGTAAAGCAGTTAGGTTTGGAACGAATTGAATTAGCTTCGATTCGTATAAAAGAAGAGGTATTAAACCTTATAACCGAGCCATCCATTTTAAAAAAGTATGTAATGCTGCCCTTTGCATTCGCAGAGGGCAGTGTCACGAAGCTGTTGGTTGCGATGGAGAATCCTTTGGATATGATAGCAATCGATGATTTATCGATTGTTACCAATACCCAGATTATCCCGGTTATTGCGACGAATCAGGAGATTATGGCTGCAATTGACCGCTATTATGGCAATGCAGAGGTACAGGCTGTCGCGAAACAATTTACAAAAGAAAAAGAAAGCCTGTATAAAGAACTAGAGAATGAGTTAAATACCAGTGTTAATAATGCACCGATTGTTATATTAGTCAGAACAATCATTGAACAAGCGGTAAGACAGCGAGCCAGTGATATACATATTGAACCACTGGAGGGGCATATTCGGGTACGTTACCGAGTGGATGGAGCCCTTCAGGAAGTGGGGGAATATCCAGATACCATGTTATCAGCAATAATAGCAAGGATAAAAATTATTGGAGGAATGGATATTTCAGAAAAGCGTAAACCTCAGGATGGACGTATTACGCAGGATGTAGATAAGGTGGAATATGATATCAGAGTTTCTATTCTGCCAACCGTTTATGGAGAAAAAATAGTAATGCGTTTGACTGCTAAGAACGCCCTTACAAGGGACAAGAGTCATCTTGGATTTACCAAAGATGAGTTACATAAGTTTAATAAGCTACTGGAAAACCCTCACGGAATGCTTCTCGTGACCGGACCGACCGGAAGCGGTAAATCAACCACGCTTTATACAGCTCTTAGCGAGCTCAATAAAGAAGATGTAAACATTATCACAGTAGAGGATCCTGTTGAGGCGAACATAAATGGTATAAATCAAGTACAAGTAAACACAAAGGCTGATTTAACCTTTGCAAGTGCATTGAGGTCAATTTTAAGACAAGATCCGGATATTATTATGATTGGAGAAATCAGGGATCAAGAAACAGCCTCGATAGCAGTGACAGCTTCCATAACAGGGCATCTCGTAGTTAGTACCTTACATACAAACTCTGCGGCAAGCTCGATTACACGACTTGTTGATATGGGCATCGAACCATATCTGCTAGCAGATGCAACGATTGGCGTAATTGCACAACGTTTAGTGAGACGCTTATGCAAATGTAAACGCCTACGGAATCTATCCTCAACAGATTATCAACTTCTGGAACAAAAAGAAGGGGAGAAGTTTTCTGTTTTCGAATCATGTGGTTGTCCAAGCTGTAACGAAACTGGTTATTTAGGACGAATAGGCGTTTATGAAATCATGCCAATATCAAGTCGTATTAAGGCAATGATATCGAAAAACTGTACTGCAAAGGAATTACAGGAGGAAGCGCAAAAAGAAGGGATGTGTACTTTAAAGCAAAGTGTAAAACACTTGGTTCTTGAAGGTGTCACTTCACTTGAGGAGATGAGGCGGATTGCTTATAGCAATGACGAGGATTCCTAGTAAATAAGTTTACATAGATTAGTTTATCAATTGAGAGGTGATGATAACCATGGTAACCATTGATGAATTGTTACGACAATCCAAGGACAAAGGTGCCTCTGATTTACATATTACCGTAGGAATACCACCTAAGATACGGGTGCATGGGGAACTAAGAAATTTAGACTATCCGCGGATGCAGCCGATTGACACTGAAAATTTAGTAAAACCGCTCCTTAATGAACGAGTAAGGCAAGTGATGGAGGAGAAGGGGGAAGTTGATTTCGCTTATGCAATGCCTGGTGTTGGGAGATTTCGTGTTAATATCTTTCGGCAGAGAGGCTCCTATGCTTTGGTAATACGTCTGGTAGGAACTATCATTCCCAGTGCAGAAGAATTAGGTATTCCAAGTTCGGTGATTGAACTCACGGAAAAAAAGAGAGGGCTAATATTAGTGACTGGACCAACCGGGAGCGGTAAATCAACCACGTTAGCATCCTTAATCGATATTATCAATTCATCTTATAATACACACATCATAACTCTAGAAGACCCTATCGAATATCTACATAATCATAAAAAAGCAGTTGTGAATCAACGAGAAATTGGTCTTGATACCACAGGTTATGCACAAGCATTACGAGCTGCTCTCAGAGAAGATCCTGACGTAATTTTAGTTGGTGAGATGAGAGATTTAGATACCATCTCAATCGCTATCACTGCGGCAGAAACAGGACATCTTGTATTTTCCACATTACACACGACAGGTGCAGCAAATACCATCGATCGTATTATCGATGTATTTTCGCCACACCAACAACAGCAGATAAGAATTCAGCTAGCCTCGGTACTGGAATCGGTAATATCACAGCAATTAATTCCGAATCAGGAACAGACAGGGAGAGTTGCGGCCTTTGAGGTCATGCATGCCAATTCTTCGATAAAGAATTTGATTCGTGAAGCAAAAACACACCAGATTGATTCTATGATACAGACAAATAAAAAATATGGGATGCAAACAATGGACGATGCAATATATGATCTTTATTTGCACCGAAAAGTTGATGCAGAACATGCAATCCGTTATGCGTTAGATCCAAGGGCGCTGGAGAGAAAGTTATTTTAAGAAGTGGGAATTTATTGATTTAGTGTTTTAGTAGAAGATTACCATGGATCTTAGTAGCGAATTCATATCCATTAGTAAGGTAGGGGCTATCGAATAATATGTGATGGTAGAGATTTATTACTGATTTGAATAATAGGACTCCTATCAATTTAAATAATAGTATCCTTAATTACTCGCTATTATTTTAGTTATACGTAATTATTAATTGATCTATTTTAAATATTAAAGAGTCAGGATTAATAAAGAACCTCGAGTAGTTTTTTGAAGTTCTTTATATTAATCAGTGTTGTAGTTTAATAACACTAAGGAGGATAAGAATGGCAGAATTCTCTTATGTTGCTATTACTAAAGAAGGGAAAGAAAAAAAGGGGAAACTGGAAGCCTCAGATGAGACAAAGGTTCGTGTATCTCTTCGAGGAGAAGGACTTATTCCAATCACAGTAACAGAGTTAAACCTTTTAAATAAAGATATCAATATCACTATCGGGAGCCCGGTAAAGGTAAGGGAACTATCCGTATTTTGCAGGCAGTTTCAAAGTATTTTAAATGCCGGTGTAACGGTTGTGAATGCCTTAGATATGCTATCGACACAGACAGAAAACAAGATATTTCAAAGTGCCATTAAGGAAACAAAACAGTCTGTGGAACGGGGAGAAACTTTGGCAGAGGCGATGAGAAATTCTCCAAAAGTATTCCCGTCGCTATTAGTCAATATGGTAGAGGCTGGTGAAGCCTCAGGCAGTCTTGATAAAGCTTTCGGGCGAATGGCCTTACAATTCGAAAAAACAGCTAAATTAAAAGCACTGATGAAAAAAGCTATGATATATCCAGTAATGCTATTGTTCGTGGCAACCGCAGTATTAATTATCATGTCCGTGGTTGTTGTACCTCAATTTGCAAAGATGTTTACGGAGATGGGAAGTGAGCTTCCTTTTATTACAAAGTTTGTTATGAAGCTTAGTGATATGATCCGTTTTCGCTGGTATTTCATAGCTTTTATTATACTTATTGTAGTGGTGTGTGTGAAGGTATTTAATACATCGGAGGAGGGAAAGTTATTATTTGGTAAACTAAAGTTAAAGATACCGATTCTTGGTAGATTGCATGTAAAGAGTGCCAGCGCTAACTTTGCACGCACCTTAAGTACCTTAATTGGATCGGGGATATCGGTAACACAAGCATTGGAGATAACATCACGTTCCATGACTAACGTGTTATTTCAAAAGGTGCTTGAAAAAACCAAAGAAGAGGCAGAACGGGGTGTTTCCCTATCTGCTCCAATCGCCGCAAGCGGTTTATTTCCCCCGATGGTTTCACAGATGCTACGCATTGGAGAAGAAACCGGTAATATCGAAGGAATGTTAGATAAGGTAGCAGAGTATTACGAAGATGAAGTGGAGATAGCCACACAATCACTATCCACTTCCTTAGAACCAATTATCATCATTGTGATGGCGGTCATAATTGGTGTCATCGTAATGGCGATTTATATGCCAATGGTTAGCATGTATCAAGGGCTTGATAAGTTGTAGGGGAGAGATGGGAATTGAGGTTAAGAAGTGAATTTAAGAGAAGTAAAGTAAGTGGAGGTGAAGTAAAGAAATTAATTAAAGGGATGTTAATTAAAGGAAAGGGAATCGTTATATTTATGAGAATACGGCTAGTTTGTGATTGACTGGGATCATACGAAGTGAGCATTACATAAGAGAAAAAATGGGATAAAGAAGAATGTTTAGCATGTTCGAAGAACAGAAGGACAATGGAATCTTCATGTACGAACAGCGGAAAATTGAAGAAAGAATGAAGGAGGATTTACCATGAAGTTGGTAAGTAAGAAGAGAAAGAATAATAAGGGATTTTCTTTGGTAGAATTAATTGTTGTAGTTTTAATTATTGCAATAATTGCAGTTGCGTTGGCTCCGCAGGTTATGAAGTGGGTTGGGACGGCAAGGGAAAATGTGGATGATAATAATATTGCGAATATAAAATCATCAGTTCAGATAGCGTTAGCAGACTTCGAAGTGCAGGGTGGGAAACTCGAGGAAATTGGGAATGTAACAATTACTTTTGATAAAACAGAGGGTACTGGGAATATTGAACCAATCATTGTAGCAACTAATAATGATATACCAGGTAGAGTTGACGATAAGATTAAGAATTTAAAAGAAATTATTATGGAGATTTTTGGAGGAAATTATCCAACTCCTAGCGATACGACTAAGAAGTATGAAATAAAAATTATACTTAAAATAAATAGTTCAGATACTGTAATATTAGATGGAATCAATGTAGTGGCTATCAATAAGTAAAAGAATAGTTGGTGTAAATGATGATAACCTACATCCTAATCTTCCTCTACGGTATCACCATCGGTAGCTTTCTCAATGTCTGCATCTACCGAATTCCAAGAAGAGAAAACATCGTAATCTCCAGATCTCACTGTAGAAAGTGTAATACCACACTAAAAGCAAGAGATTTAGTGCCGGTGTTTTCCTATCTCTTCTTAGGAGGTAAGTGCAGATATTGTAAGGAAAGAGTATCAATACAATACCCACTGGTAGAGCTTCTCAATGGAAGCTTGTGGGTGTTGACGTTTTTTTTAGTAGGGGACCCTATCAAAAGCATCTTATATTGCCTGATGATTTCTGGGCTCCTTGTCCTTAGTGTAATAGATTGGAGAACCTTTGAAATACCGTTTGGGATTAATGTTTATTTGTTTGTACTTGGAATAATTCGTGAGGTGGTGGAGGGAATTTCTATTTCCATCTTACTTGATTTTTTATTGGTCAGTGGTTTTCTTCTGTTTCTCTTTCTGATTACGAGAGGGAGAGGAATCGGAGGGGGCGATATTAAATTAATGGCAGCAGTAGGCCTAATCCTTGGATGGAAACTTACGTTAGTGGCATTCTTTTTTGGCTGTTTGTATGGTTCGGTAATTCATATAATACGAATGAAAGTTAGTAAAGCAGAACATGTTCTTGCGATGGGACCATATTTATCAGCTGGTATTATTACTGCTGCATGGTTTGGAACAAAAATACTGGAGTGGTATACGGCGGGGTGGAACTGAATTTGGCTTGCAGGAGGGGATTAGATTTGAGTAAAGTACTATGCATTGAGATTGGAAATACTTCTATTAAGGTATGTGAAACAGACCACAAAAAGAAACATCCCAAACTATATCAAACCTCGATTTGGGAAACTCCGGAGAAAATGTTTGAGGACGGATACATTCGGGACAAAAATGGATTTGCAGAGTTTGTAAAAGAACAAATGGCGAAGGAAGGATATCGACAAAAGAACATCATTTTTACAATCCAGTCCAATAAGATATTAACAAGAGAAATAACAATACCGTTAGTGAAAGAAAATCGAATTGCTGCGGTTATGGCTGCGCAGGCGAATGAGTATTTTCCTAAAGATATCAAGGAATATATTGTTACCTATGTAATCCTAAATAAGAACCCAGAGAAAAAAGAAATCTCTTTAATGGCGTATGCTGCTCCATCTAGTTTAATTAAGCATTATTATAGTCTTGCTGAATTAATGGGATTAAATATCATGGGGATAGACTTTATCGGTAACTCGAGTTATCAATGGTTTAAGAAGAAAGCAAACACAGACACAGAATTTGTGCTACAGATAAAAGAGGACGTTTCTTTCGTAACTATCATGCAAAATGGTATCCTTACGTTACAGCGTACGATTCCCTATGGTGGTATTGTGTTGTATCAACAGCTTCAGAATGTTAACAGCTATCGTTTTGACCAAAGTAAAGCAGCGGCTACCGTAATCCCTTTCTATAGCATGACAACCGATAGTGAGGGCATAGAAAAGGAGTCTGATCATATTGATATAGATGGCGATGATTTGTTGGAACATGCAATTGAAACACTAAGTTTATTTATTAATCAAGTAGAGCGTATCCTCGAGTATTATACTTCAAGATTGTCGCAAAGCCAAAAGCAGGAGAAAATAAAAAAAATATCGCTGCTTGGTGGTGGTGCTGTAAAGTCAAAGATCAAGGAGTTTATAGAAAAAGAATTGCAGATTCCTGTTGTCTATTATGGAACTGAGATATCTATGAATGTTCATCAAGAGGTTATTACAGAACAGATGGAAACGTTTCTCGGATGTATTGGTGCTTCCTATGGAGCGATTAACTTTGTTCCGAAAGACTACATAGAATTGGCACAAAAGCGAGAGTTCTGGAAACTTTATTTGGGACTCTTACTGGCAGCTATATTAGCTGGCGGTGTTTTAGTGAATAGTGGTTATCTAAATTATCAAAAAGAGCGAAGCATAAAGAAAGAACTTGAAGTAAAAATAGCTCTATTAAGTGGATTGGAACCATTGCTACAAGAGAGAAATACCTTAAAGGAGGCAGAAGAAGCATTAGAAATCATGGATGCTTCCACCTATCGATCGAATGAAGAGTTAAATGATTTAATTCACTATCTAGAAGACAAGCTCCCAAGTAGTGCTGTCATTCAATCTTTCACATCAACGACCGAAGGGATTACTGCTAGTATAACCACGGATTCTAAGGAATCTGCTGCCAAGCTATTATTACAACTTCAAACGATACCTTATATTGCAGATGTAAAAATTGCAGGTATTACAGAAGTGACGAACGAGGAATTTGGCACGAAAGTTATTACATTTTCTGTTACTTGCATTTACCAAAATGTGAAAATAGGAGGTAGCACCAATGAATAAAATTTCAGAAAAACAGATTCGATTACTGATTCTTCTTGCCATTGTTTTAATTATATTCGGCTGCTATCGGTTTGGTTATTTAAGATATGAGGAACAAGCGGACTCTATAAGAGGAGAAAATGAGATTTTAAGTGAGCGTGTAGACCAACTTACAGTGCTTGAGAGAAAAAAGGAGGACTATAAGAAGGATATAGAAACGTCCTTAGAAAATATAAAGAATATTACAAAGAGGTATGGTCCAAGGAATACACCAGAGAAAAGCCTTATATTTCTTGTTGACCTTGAGCAGAATGCAGGACTTGAAATTCCTAGTGTATCTTTTGGAGTGGATACAGAAATTTTCTACTCTACCGCGGTACCTTCCACAGATGGGTTAGGAGTATCTGTACTTAGTTGCCCCCTTAGTATCACTTACCGCACTACCTATGAAGGTTTCAAAGAATGCATGGATTATATCAATCAATACGAGGAACGCATGAATGTTGAGAATATAACAGCATCTTATGATGCAACAACGGGGAATCTAACGGGTACGATGGTGATTAACCTCTTTGCAATGAGCGGTACTGACAACCAATATCAAAAACCTGAAGTTTCTGGAATTACCATTGGAACAGACAATATATTTGGAACAGCGGAGATACCTATGTTACCAAGAAATTAATAAAGAATAAATTATTAGTAAGCTATAGGTACTATTTCTAGTAACGAAGAAGAAGCCACAAGGAGGACAGGCTTTCTTTGGAATGATTACATTCTTTGAGAGAATTAGGTTCTTTGAGATGATAAGATCCTTTAGATGATAAGGTTCTCTGATATGATAAGGTTCCTTAAGATGATAAGATTCCTTAAGATGATTAGCTTCTTCTAGATGATAAGCTTCTTCTAGATGATAAGCTTCTTCGAGATAATAAGTTTATGCTTCAGAGTGGGGATAAGATGAGAAAATTAAGAAAAAACAATCGAGGATTTTCCCTGGTGGAAGTGATCGTTAGCATGGTAATTCTAGCGATTATTCTTATTCCTCTGTTAAGTCAATGGATTCTTTCTGCCAGAGTAAATCAAAAGACAAAGTATCGACAGTACGCGACTACTTTAGGGAAGAATATTATGGAGGGTATCAAAGCTTACTCCTTTGAAGAAGTGGCATTTCAGTTTCATGCGGTCAATGGCAGAGAATTTTGTATAGTGCCAACTGAAAATCTAGTTAATCAAGTATCTGGTATTGGATTTTCACAAACGGATCAAGATTACCAGGTTTTATCACGAAATAACCCCTCACAACTTGATGAGTTAACAATTTGTGATGAAAATGGCGATGGTTCTTATGAAGTGCAAAACCTTGCTGGGAAAAAATATTATTATCTTATCAAAGGCGTAAAAGAAGGAAGTGCCGTATTTGACGTTAGAATTTCCTATGATGCCAATGGATACCAAGGAAATTCTTCCGAAATAAGTGAGGGAGAGTTTTTAGTAGAGCAAAACCAATTCAAGGCTCCTAATTTAACAGAGCTAGATCATACTAAAACAGCATTAATCAATCCGTTAGGTGCTACTGTGCAATATGTGACTACTCCGGAGGGTGGGTATCAATATGATACAGTGACAGATAGTTATGGTATAAAGGAAAATATTACGTATGATCAAAGAGTTGTACATACGTTTTTTGAGAGACATAAAGAATATATTGAAACAAAGTGGCTGGAGGAATGTGAGAGAATCGGACAAGAGAATCGTAAGTTAAATGAGGAAGCCAAAAAGAATGGATTACCAACTCCAGTACCAGTTGCTACACCAGTTCTCCCTAATCCAATTGCGCAAGAGCAAATAAAGCAAAAGATATCGAGAACCACAATAATACAAGTTAAAAAACAGGGAGAAGCAGAAAGTGTAACCTGCTATTATGAGTACACTTTTCATGATGCTATAGGGATACTGCGTGATTCTTTTGATGACGCTACCATAGATAAGAAACGCTATACTGGATTTTTTCCGGAGATTTCATTTGATCAGTTAGATAGCATTTACTTGTTTCATATCCCCTTAATACAAGGAGAATGGTATTCGGAACTATCAGATTGTGTAGTGGTTGAGATAGACCCATTACTGACCCTACGTGATAAATTAAAAGTTTTTATTGCAGAACAAGCTTTAGAAAATCGATTTCTTCCTACCGAGCAAATTAAGGTGGCGGTCGAAGGCTCTTCCTGGGTAGAATTTTATTATAAAAATGATTTTGATACAACGAAGACATTAACATCGTTTCAATCCTATCCTTTCTTAGATGAAAATAACATTTCATCGTTAGTAGAGTATGAGAAGGAAAAGGAGAGGATTTATTCGATTACGATACAGGTTTTAGAAAAGGATAGCGAGGAAGTATTATACACTTTAAGTTCTACAAGCGCGAATCCTTAAGTCAACAAGGTAGGTTATATATTAATTATATAGTATGGTACTGGCAGATCAAATACTGTATAGCTACTAGGATATTCTATAGAATGTTATAAAACAGCAGTTGCATACTACTTAAATTAGTTGAAATACTCGGAGGGGATAGGGTGCAGTCAAGAAAAGGTAAGAAAAATAAGAATCACAGTTTTAGACTTAGAAGGAATCAGCAGGGAGCTTCGCTGATTCTTGTTCTTCTATGTATGACATTTCTTGGTATCTTGGCGACCATTTTGCTAACGGCAACGATGACAAATTATAGAATGAAATTAGTGGACGCTAAGACAAAGGGTAATTTCTACACTGCAGAAAGTGCAGTGGATGAATTAAAGATTGGATTAGAAGAGCTATCAGAACATAGTCTACAGAAGGCCTATGCTTATATGTTGCAAAAATATTCGGTGACACCGGAATCAGAGCGACCGAATCTATTGCTTCGTAAATTCGTAGCTAATCTTTATGAAGAACTAGCAGAAGATACCAAGGAAAATCAATCAAAACTAAAAGAGTTGGGAATTCTTCAAAGGTATCTTATCAGTAATACGATGGATAAGGTTACTTTTCTAAATTCAGAAGATATTATAGTGGTTCGTAACTACTCGGATTATTCGGTTACGCTTAAGGGGGTATCCCTTTGCTATAAGAATGGAGAAGGATTTGAATCAATAATAACTACAGATTTAAGAATTACTTCCACCTATCCGATTCGCTTGATTGGTGCTGTTAACTATAACGGAATTTATTATACGGATTATGGAATTATAGCAGATGGCTTTCTTAAAAAAGAGGAAAGCGGAGAGGCGATTCTACTTGGAAATGTTTATGCCGGTGAGGGAATTACCGTTAAAAATAGCGAAGCAGTGTTACGCTTACAATCCAATCGAATTATTAGCAGAGGGAATCTTACTGTACTCGATCGGGGAAAGATGATTGTATCTCCTCTGATTGGAGATGATGGAGAGTTTCAAAATTCCATTTGGGCAAAGAACCTAATCACGATGAATACGATGGATTATACTGCAAGTACATATGAACCTACAACATATTTTGACGTATCCGCCAATGTTTATGTTTTGGACGACCTTACGATGAATGCAAGAAAAGGTAATGTCATGTTAAAGGGTACCTACTACGGATTCCACACTAATAATGCAACACTTACGGAAACAAAAGGAACGCCGGGAGGTAGTAGCTCCATTAGTGTGAATGCTTCGGAAGCATCTCTTGATATGCGAGAGGTGTCTAAGGTATGGATTGCTGGTAAGTCTTACTTATCCATACCGAAAACCTATGGGTTTACTTCAGATGCTGGAGGAATGACACCAGTATTGTCAGGTGAATCCATATCTTTCAAAGGAAATCAAATTGCTTATTTGGTTCCAGGAGATTGTATTCTTGGAATTGGACATAATCCGATGACAGAAACAGAGTATGGGAACCTAAAGCTTAATAAACCTGGGTTTGGAGTGGATATGTCTGTCAATGGTAAAAAAGGTGGAATTTTATTAGAAGATTATCTTGATCCTAGTATGCCTTACCAGTCAATTGTAGTGCAGTACCAAAATTCTAGCGGGGTTACTCATCACATGGTATACCTATATCTGAATTTTCGAAACTCCAATGCTGCAAGTGATTATTTTGCAAAATATATAGAGAAAAATCAAGCAAAGTTAGAAAATCTTGCATCTTCAATGAAGTTAGGAAGTATGAGCCTTAAAAAGGGTGGTGAATTTTTAGGGATAAGAAATACTGGTAATGTATTGTCCTATGATACTGGTACTCTATCGAATAAAGCCCGTTCTGATGAACTGGGATATCAGATTGATTCCAAAGATGAGTATCTAGAAAGGTATGAAGACATCTATAGTGGTAAATATAATGGACTAATCAGTTGCCTTGATGAGAACAACAATACAGTAACCGTTACAGATTCCTTAGCAGAGCGCTTGATCTACTATAAATCAGATGATGGGAAGGGCATCCTTGGGATTGAGGAAATGGCACGGAAGCTTGGAGTAGATAAGGTATATGAAAAAGAATCAGTTGGAGCAAAAACAGATTACATCTTAGTAACCAATAGCTCTGGTGAAACCGTTATTTCCGGTTATGACCATCAAGGGATCATAGTAGCCTCTGGAGATGTGAGAATACAAAACGCTACATTTACGGGGATGATTATAACAAAAGGTAATGTAATCCTTGGACCGGGTGGGCATGTTACTGCTAATTTAGAATATAGTAAGAATTTAATAGAACAAGACGAACAGCTTCGTTACTTTTTTAAAGATTATAGTAATGAGGAGGGCATAACCGGAACGTTTGGAAAGACTATATTAATTGAACTTAAGAACTGGAAGAAGGAATAGAGAAGAAAGATTTTTTATAGCTTGAGTAGAGTTTATAGGTAATAATTACTACAGTATTTAACATCAAAAAATGAAGTATGATGAAATAACAACGATATAATGTGGGAAAGGATGCCTAAGTACAATGATTACCATAACAAAGTGTGGTACAAGAAAAAGAACAAGAAACCTGCATGGAAACAGTATTATTGGGAATCAGGCATTTACGCTAATAGAAGTACTTGTGACTGTCATTATCATTGGTATTGTATCAGGTATTTCTTTACTCGGGTTTCATTATATGAATAATATCAATGCTTTCAAATGTGCGAAACAGCTCTCGGTCATTCTTGACAAAACGCGGATGGAATCCATGGGTATGGTGAAGGACTCCATATTCTTGCGTGTTGTAAAAGATGATAATTCTTATTACTCTATCACTTATCGTACTGTGACAGAAGGTGAGATTACCACAGAGATAGAACTTGATAAAGTTAAGTTGGGCAGCAATGCACTTACTATTTGTTATATCAAGGACGGGATGGAGGAGGTAGTTACGAAAGGGCAACCGCTTACCATTCAATTTACGAAGGATTCTGGTTCTATCAAAGGGGAAATATCTGAGATAAAAATAGTTGGAAGAAAGACAAGCAAAATCTTATTGGTGAAGGAAACTGGGCGAAATTATCTGAAGCAGGAGGGATAGGATGCATGATGTGATATCAGATCATCGAGGATTAACACTAATTGAAGTAATTGTTTCACTACTGATAGCTTCTCTTGTCCTTCTTGCAGTGACCGGTTTTCTTATGGTAAGTACTAGAACCTATCGTACCAATAGTATGGAAACCTCCTTACAGATGGAGTCACAGATTGCACTCAATCAGATTGACGACCTTCTCATGAAAGCAAGTTCCTATGAATGGGTTAACGATATAGTAATAGATGGAGTAGCATATCCTGTACTTGGGATGAAAGCTATGGAGGAAACAAAGGGTGGAGCGATAGAGTATTATTATGCAGTGATTCATGATACGCTACATAAACAATTAAGATTTCGCAAGGTGAAGAAGGAGGAGGTAGGCGAGAGCAGTTTCCAACAGTCTCTAAAGCATATCGTAGAAGAGGAACTAAAAGAGACTCCGTCCTTGTTAGCCAATTATGTGAGTAGTCTATGGGTGTCTCCAGCTACAAACAAGAAGGAGAATCTTGTGACAGTTTCGATATTATTAGAACTTGATGGTAGGACCTTTTCCAGCTTTTCAAGCATAAGCATGCGCAATCGTAATTAGAGCGAACTGTCAGATATCTTAATTAAGAAAGGAGGGAAGAAGGTGAAAAATAAAATACTAATTGTCAGCATTCTCATAGGAATCATTGCTGTCCTATTCCTTGGCAGCAGGTTTGGAAAAGAGAAGAAGAGTACTGCCGCGGTTGTTTTAGACGATGGGAAAATTGAGATACCGGTAAGGAATTCGGATAGCCCGCTCGGAGCAGAAGACAATCCTTTTATAATACTTGAGATTGTCCCCTATGAAGGGTATGCAGAAATAGGCTATCTTATTGGTGGACAGGAACCAGTGAATATAAAAAGAGTAGGTTTCGGGCCTTTTGGCGGAACAATAGGGTCAACGAATGCTATTACTGGGGTTGGCCAGAATGTAGAAACCTTTTTTCCATCCAAAGATATGATAGAGATTGCAAAACCATCACATTATACGAAAGATCAATATGGATATTATGAAAGAGTTGGGAAAGGAAAGGGTGACTATAAGCAAGTCGATGTAACTTACGATAAGGCCGGAAAAATTCTTACAGCAAATTATCAAAAAGTTGAGAATGGCTTAGGAGATTATCTATGGGTTGGTTATGAAAATGGAATTACTCACTCTGAAACCACGAATCACAATGCGGATAAGGTATTCACAACGAAAAAGAGCGAATTATATCAGGCTTATGTATATACCTATACGAATCGCAATGTCTTTTTAAAGCAATGCCTATTATTAACTGAGGAACAGATACCAGATTACCATATTAAAGTTATTACAGTAACAGCAGCTCAAATCAATAATAATCTATCCTTGATCGATAGAGCAGATTTAATCTATATCACAGATAAGAACCACAATGGTTATGGCTTTATTCATATGTGGAATAGTATAGAATATCGAAGAAACGACATGTTTTCCTATGGTGAAGTGTTACCAGATAATTTGGAATATAATAATCAGATAAGGTTTTTATCCCCAGGTAGGGATTTCTCTTGGGAGGCAGTTGTTCGGATACTAAAAAAGAAACTGGGAGTGGATTTGCCAGAAGGAGAATACTCCTGCCCGGTTATCTATGATACCAGTAGTCTAACCAGTAATATAACTACAGAACCTGTCACCATAGAGAAGAAAATGAAGGATCAAAAGACAACCTATCTGGTAAATAATGTACAGGGAAGCAGCAACAATGCATACAAATTAGGATTAATGCTACGCCAAATGGATACATATGATTTATACGAGCTTTATTTTAAAACGGGAATGATAACAACAACTACCAGAGACGATGGAATGACGACAGGCAAATTTAATGAGTTGATTATTCCAAATGGAGCCAAAAAGGATTTTGATGGTGACCCTTACCCGACCCTCTTCTGGGCAGCAGACACCTTATATCCTTATCATCTTGTTAACTATGACCATAATGTGAATCATCTTTTGGAAGATTTAAACGAGCTTGGTTATCGATGGAATGATTTTGGTGGTAACAATACGGAAGTAGAGGATAATACCTATATATACAATGGGGATACTAGCCTTAATATGAGCTTTACAACAGCGAGTGTCTTTTATGAAACTCACACGAAAGAAGTTTTTGATTACTTTTTCCCGACGCTGTCAATAGAGCAAAAGAAAACAAAGACCTTAACCCCAGCCCAGATTGTACAGTTTCTATTGGTTCGCAATACGATAGGGAGAGAGTTTGACCGTGATATTAGGATATTAGAGATAGAACCATGTAACGATTTTAAATCGGACTTGCAATGGGAAAGTTATATTTATGGTCTATTACCTGGTTTTAAACATCAAGTTATTGTTGATAAGCAAACCACCAAAGAATTTATTGGAAAAGTAGAAGATTTGAATGGTACTTATGACCTGATTTATCTTGGGTTGCGTGATGCTGCGTTAGGGCAAGCTTCTTTTCGTGATACCACCATGCGTAATTTAATATACATGCATGTAGGGGACTTGGTTATGTTAAAACAGGTGGCGGAGGGGCATAATTTGGTGAGTTGGGACACCACCGTAAAGGATAACCCATTTCCTGTTCATCTTGCCGGTAACGATATTACGAAGAGACGTAAAGAAGAGCTTCTTTCCTATGCAAGAGCTGGTTATCCAATTATTCTGCAGGATGCTTTTTTCAGCAATATAAATGAAGTAAATAAAATTAAAGTGGACACAGCCTCTTTTATGTATCAGCTTGTAGATACCCTTAAGAAGGATTCAAGATATAATCTTTCACTTTTCCTGGAAGATAAGGTTAGTGTCACTGCCTTTGAAGCAAAATTACGAAAGAACTTTATTACAATAGCTATGAGTAAACAACCGATTACATACAAGGATAAGATAACAAAAGCGGAGCAAGGAGATATTATCAGCGACGTAGAGATTTATGTAAATGGTGCAGATAGAACAAATAAAACGTTAACTTATGAATTTATAATACGGGATATGAGTGTGGGGGAACGATACGGACTTTCACTCTATCTGGATTTAAATTCAGACGGATATTTTGATCCGGCAATCGAACGTCAGCAGATCGAAAATATTATCAGCAAGGAGGATAATAGATTAGTTAAGGCAAACGCATTAAAGGAAAACACAAGTTATGTGTTAAGTCTTGATGTCTCCACGTTTCAGGGAGTATTACCTTGGAAGCTTAGCATTGAGCGTTTAGAAAGTGATTTGTCATACTCTGGGATACGAAGAGATATCACAGGTATGGCGGCTATAAAGAATACGAACGAAAAAAAGGTGGAGTTAAAGATACTGCAATTATATAGCAAGAATCGTCTTAGTATAGCACTGCCGACGGAGGAAGATATTAATAAATCGGGAGCAGATAGCTTTCCTACAGAGGAAGAAACTAAGGAAATAGGAGTAGAGGGCTTAAAGAAAAAGATTATTAATTCCTTTGTCGGTAATGTTACGATAGATGACCTAACCTTTTCTGAAAAAAATAATAATGCGAATCTAGCGAGAGCAACCGGATTATTCTATTACTACACAAAGGATTTGGAGGATTATCAGATTACTTTTGAGAGGATTTCAGTAGAAAGATTTGTTGAGCTTTGTAATCAAGATTCAAGTGCTATTGATATCAGTGGTTATGATATGTTGATTATTGGCTTTGCAGATATGTGTACTGATTTATCAGGGGATACCGCTACAAATAAAATAAAGGATTTTGCAAATCAAGGGAAAACCATTCTTTTTACCCATGATACTACCTTTGTTACCTCAACGCATAAAACCACTAGTGCATTTAAAGAGATGTTGGGTATGGATCGCTTTGGTATGATGTTAAAAAGAGATGGGATGGCAATCGAAGATATTGTTGTAAAGAAAGACTTACCTTATATTCCGAATAAACAGCAAATTGCTAATGGCAGCAATGTCTTTTTTAAGCAGTTATATGGGTATACCGATCAGACTGCACTTCGTTTTACTTCAGCAAATCCAATTGATTTAAGAGAGTTAACGACAAAATATGTAACCAAAGTAAATGATGGTCAGATTACTTCTTATCCATATGCGATTGATGAAACTGTAATGGTTGCACCAACGCACCATCAGTATTTTCAATTGGATATGGAAAACCCGGATATTGTTGTATGGTATTGCTTAAAAACAGATTTAAACAATACCTCAAGAGAAGCTTATGAAAAGAATGATGTAAGGAATGGATATTATATCTACAGTAAGGGAAATATTACATATTCAGGTGCAGGACATATGTTAAACGCTGCTTTATTTGGCGAAATGCCAGATATGGAGGTCAAATTATTTGTAAATACTATCGTAGCTGCCTATCGGTCAACTCCGGCTGTTTCCAAGATTATCATTAATAACGAAGACAAGACAAGTTCGGATGGAATTGTTGATTATCTGTATGTGGATTATGATACCAGTAATACCGAAAATGCGATAGGTAATGGAATAGAAGTAAAAGAAGGAAAACAGACAAAACGGCTTTTGTTCACCTTACTAGATGACAGTGTGTTCACGAATAAGAAAACGATACTTACCTATACCTTGATGCAGTTTGATAATAAAGAGGAAGTCATTGAAAGTCAGACGCTACCACTTGTTACAAGAGAAGTAAGTACGGATAGGCAAGTTGAACAGAATGCAGTAGTTGCGAATACTCCTTATTACATCAATGTACCGTTGGAGTTTTTAAAGCACGGTAAGGGTGGGTACATGGGGGTTAAGATTGATTTGACTTTAAACTATGGCTCAAATTCTGAGTACACGTTGAAAAATAGCAAAGAAGTTATCTTCCTTCGAAGAGCATTGTTTGACTTGGATTAAGGGTATAATCATAGCGTAATGAAAAGAAAACCGAAGTGATGATTAGTGGCATCACTTCGGTTTTTAGCACATGAAAACATGCCAGCTTATTACTCCAGAAGTTTGTGCCGAGGGTGACGCAAGCACAAGCTTCTATGTGATAGAAATCTACTTTCTCACTTATTCCATTGGTTGGAATCCAAAATAATTTAAAATACCAAGGTAAATTCCATAAGCAAAAGTATACTGTTCATTTTGAAGAAGCAGATTATCCTCGTAATTAGTGATATAAGCTAGTTCCACAAGAATAGATGGCATCTGTGTACGACGTAACACGTATAAGGATGGATTTGCTCTTACTCCATTGTATTTTGTCCCTACAGTTTCTACCATAAATTCAAGTACCGATTCTGCAAAATTTGCAGCTTCCGTGTAAAGGGCATAGACATAAACCTCGGAACCGTTTATTGCTGGATTAACGTTCGCATTGCAATGGATACTGATAAAATAATCTGCAGGCCAAGAGTTTGCCATTTGTACTCTTGTTCTTAAACTTGTTGCATTACTAGTTCCAAGAATTTCGTCAATCGTTTGGCGTGAGGTACGAGCATCAAATCTGGGATCATCATTTAGTAGGTCTCTCAAATAAATCCCTACATTAAAGGTAATATCCTGTTCATTGACTCCAAAACCGGTTGCTCCGCCGTTGATACCACCCGGATTGTGGCCTTGATCGATAAATATTTTAATAGCCATAAGAACTCACAGTTTGCGTTTTACTATATCATATTCAATTAAGGACGAATTGATATACAAAATTTAAAATATACTACAAAGTTGAAGGCATTTGGTACTATAAAGTGAAAGAAGTTAATGAAAGGAAGTAAATATAGATGAACTTGATTATTTTATGAAAAAGTATACAATAGAAGTAACATGATACATGTAATTAATAGGTAAAAAACATAATCAGGAGGCATTATGAAGCACTTTTATGAGAAAAAAGAAGTAAGAGGGTACCAAACTATTGTAGATGAAGATGCGGGTTTAGATATCATAGGATTTGATAGAATAAATTTACTCCCGGGGGAAACTATCACTGTTGATTCCGGTGAATACGAATTAGGTCTTGTCATTCTTGCTGGAACTTGTGATATTATTGCGGAAGATTTTAAGGCTTTTGATAAGGGAAGTAGAAATAATGTTTTTGCTGGAAAACCTACTACCATCTACATTGGCAGAGATACCACGTATTCTGTGAGTGCAAAAGGATATTTGGCATTAGAAATCGGAGTATGTAAGGTAAAAGCGGACAAGAAATATGAGCCATTTGTGATAGAGGCAGACGAGGTAGTTACTGAACATCGTGGAAAACTTAACTGGCAGAGAGATGTAAATGACATTATTACCTCAAAATATGAAGGAAGAGTAGATAAAATTGTTTTAGGAGAAACTTATGGCTGCCCAGGACAGTGGTCTTCCTATCCTTCCCATAAGCATGATACTGATAATTTTCCATTTGAAGTGAATATGGAAGAGATATATCATTTTAAAGTGAATCCTTCCCAAGGGTTTGGAATTCAAGTTATGTATAACGATGATTTTTCACTAAATGAAAGCTATCTTGTACGAAACGATGATACGATTGCGATTAAGGAGGGATATCATCCAGTTGCAGCAGCGCCTGGTTATTCTATCTACTATTTATGGGTAATGGCAGGAAGAAGCGGTAGAAAACTGACTCCATGTGATGATCCGAAACATGCATGGGTAAAAGCCGTGGAGGCAATGGTATAAGATGAGAGGAATTCCAGATGAAAAAAGTAATCTTTCATGTTGATGAAAATAGTAAATTTGACCTATCATATGCTAACATTAAAAATATGCTGGCATATTATAAAGAATTACAGATGCCTGTTACGATTGAGCTTCTACTAAATGCTGAAGCAGTTAATCTCGTAACTATTAATTCAGACAAAAAAGAGTTATTAAAAGAATTGTTATCGGGGCAAGTTATTGTTGCCGTATGTAATAATGCATTAAAAAAATATAGATTATCATCAGATGATTTAGAACAAGGTGTAACAATTGTTCCTGCGGGTGTTGTTGAACTTGCAGAAAAGCAATTCAATGGATATGCTTATATTAAACCTTGATTTTATAATTAAAGGAAGGTAGAGGAATTTGAATTACTCTACCTTCTTTTTTATAGTAATTGACTAATCCACTAAGAGTATCCCCCTGCCTAAATCGATATGGATGCTATTATCGATATGAATATAAGCAGTTACTGCGGTGATATTCTTCTTAAAGAAGTGAAAATATCTCTCAAAGATTGAAGCAATAAAAAAGGCTCACCTTATTAGGTGAGCCTAAGGAATCTAATATCTGATTAGTTACAAGAACTGAAACCGCAATACTTTAATAATTGTTTACATAATTCACTAAAATTGCAAGAACTAAAATCGAAATTGAAACACATAATTCATATCCTCCTTTTGAGTTACTGTTTTTAGGAACAATTAAATAGTAACACATATGTAACAAATTTGTAATATTTAAAAAGAGGAAGTTAAGAGATAACATGGGAATAAAGGAACTAATAATAGATTGACAAATAAAAGTAAGGAGTTCCAGGATAGAAAAATCGATTGATTTGTAATATATTTGTTTCTAATTAGTAGCGCAAATCTAACATTGGCATATATTAAAGTATAATAAATGTTAATTAACATGGTATTAGGAGTATTATGGATAATTTTAAAGATTTTGATTTAGCGATTGAACGTGACGATAGGAGAGAAAATTTTGACGGAAGAAGAGATTTTGATAGAAGAAGAGAAGAAAGAAGAGAAGACAGACGAGAAGACAGAAGAAATGATATGGACATGAGAGATGAATTCCATAGAAGAATGGACTTTGATCGAAGACATGATATGGAAAGAAGAGAAGAGTTTGACAGAAGACATGATTTTGATAGAAGATTTCCATTTTGGTGGTTGCTTTTCCGCTAAGTGAATAATGGTATACAACTACCAACCATAAGTGAATTCCGTTCATAAGACTTCTTGTCCAATAATAGGGGGGCATTTTACAGTTGGTAGTTTTTAATTCATGACAAGGAAAAGTTCGCAAAGCGTGCTTTTTCTTGTTTACAACAAGGAAAAAATTTCTAATCATACTTTTCTTGTTGAATAGCTTAGTATAAAAACTTATGATGTTAGTGATATGAAAAACAGCCCTATGGGTGGAGGGTGAGAAATGTAATCTGTTAGAGTCTCAATAGAGAGGCTCTTTTTTTGTAATAGAAGATGGAAATATAAAATGGAGGAGAAATGAAAAAAGAACCTCTCAACTTCAATAAAATTAGAAGTTGTTAAGTTCTTAAGTTTACTGCATCAGGTGGGATTTGAACCCACACGAGGTTGCCCCCGACGGATTTTGAGTCCGTTGCGTCTGCCGTTCCGCCACTAATGCAAACTATTGAATTGAAGTTCAATCACTCTAAGTCACCGACTTAGCGAAGATTATTCTATCACATTGCTGGGTAGAATGCAAGTATAAATTGAATAAATTGTTGTAAAAAATGAAAAATCTAGAGGAAAACTACAAGAGATGGGGCTGTTTTGTTTCTAACGTGTGTAGTAATCTGCAGTAACCACCCTAGGTTAAAGTTTGCATTTTACGAAAAATCAGTGTAGAATAGGAATATATTTTTAGGAAGCAGTTGGCATTCTAAAAGAGCTTAGTAATGTAGAGAGAGGAGATAAGGTCATGGATTGCCTGAATGCGCAAAGATTAATAACACCATTCATAAAAGATGAGCTTAGCATGACCGAATTAGAAGGATTCCTTGCTCATGTAAAAGAATGTCCGGAGTGTAGAGAAGAATTAGAGGTATACTACGCTTTATTGACCGCAATTAAACTATTAGATGAAGATAAGGAAATGTCGAATAATTTTACAGAGGATTTGAATCTTAAAATCCGTAATTGTGAAGAACATATTCGAAGAAATAAGTTAAATAAAGTAAAACGGAGAATTGAATTTGTGTTTGTCATGATTGGAGTAATCATTGTCTCTAGTTTATCGATTCGTAAACTGTCAGAAATTCCTGTGGCTCCGACAAAACCTCCATATGTACTGAGATACTCAGGAATTCCAAGAAGATATGACCCGATGTTTCGAATTCGTACGGAGTATGATACGATGGCGAAAGAATACGTAAAGAAAGTAAAAGCAGGTAGACTTGAATTTTATCGGAAGAATCGAGAAGAATACGAGGTAGTACGTCCGATATTTGTACGTCAGCGTGAGCAAAAAGAATTAGAGGATAAAGAGAGTTCTCACTAGAGTATCATAAGGATTAGTAGGGCGCGAAAGCGCTAGAATAGAGGTTAATATGAGTGAAATAATAAACAACAATATGGATAAAAAGCAGGATGATTACTTATTGATAATCGATGGTTCCAGCCTTCTATCTACCCAGTTTTTTGGGAATCTACCAAAGGAAATTATGTTTGCAAAAACGACAGAGGAAAAAGAAAAGTATTTTCCAAAGATAATGCAGACATCGACAGGGATCTATACAAATGCAGTATATGGTTTCTTAAGAGCCTTGTTAAAGATTATGAAAGAGCAAAAGCCAACCTATTTGGCGGTGACTTGGGATATTAGTCGTAATACATTTCGAAGAGAGATATATCCAGATTACAAAGGAAATCGTGGTGAAACATTAGAGCCGTTAAAGGATCAATTCAAACTTTGTCAACAAGTTTTAGATGAAATGGGAGTTGTTCAGTTCATGGATGAACGATATGAGGCAGATGATTTTAGTGGAACCTTATGTCAAATGTTTGAAGAGGAAGTTCCAATTCGTGTCATGACAAAGGATAATGATTACCTGCAATTGATTACCGAGCGGACAAACCTTTGGCTAATTCACAGTACTGCAAAAAAAACGGATGAATTATATGAAAAATACGGTTTAAGCAAGAAAGAAGTGAACGCTCCAGATCGTACATTTGTGTTTACACCAGAGTTAGTCGAGAAGGAATTCGGAATTTTACCATCTTCGGTTCCATCTCTAAAAGGAATTCAAGGGGATAGCTCTGATAACATAAAGGGTGTACCAGGAGTAGGAGAAGCTACTGCGGTTGCTTTAATTAAAGAATATAAGACGGTGGAGCATCTTTATGAGGTGCTTAATCAGTTAGATGAAGCAGGTAAAAAAGAGATCAATGAGTATTGGAAAACACTTGGAATCAAGAGGTCACCAATCAATGCGTTATTAAAGATAAGTGATACTGAGCTTGTGGGAGAAAAGGCTGCTATGCTTAGTAAAACATTAGCCACCATAAAGAAAGATATTGAGTTAAAGGATCTTAATCTAGAACAGTTAAGAATTCATATCAACACAGAAAAAGCACAGAAGTGTTTTAATGAATTAGAATTTAAGACGTTAAAAATGGTAAACACAGCGGATGAAGCACAATCAAGTGATACACTAAGTTTTGAGGAAGAGAAGATTAAAATCACTTCTGATTTAGAAGAGGCAGAAGCATTATTTCAAAAATTGATTAAATTATGGGAGAAGAACCAGAAGAAGTCTAAGAAATCAAAGACAAATAAAAATGATAATCAAGAAGGTAGTAATATTACTATCTCAGAGGTTAAGAAACCAGAATATAATTCGAATGATGCAGTTGGAGTTAAGCTACTAATAGAGGATAAGACTCTCGTTGGTGTATCTATTTATTATGGGCAAGAAGCTTCTTTTATCATTCCATGTGAAGGGTTTATCACTTCAGATTTTATAAGTTTAAAGCTTAAGGAACTTCTTGAAAAAAAGATAACACTTGCAATCTTTGACGTTAAAAAATGCCTGCCATATCTAAAAGCAAAAGAGGAAAGTACTTGTTTTGATGTAAGCATTGCTGGATATTTATTAGAGCCGGACGCAAGCACTTATGAATATCAAACAATGGCAGAGAAATATTTAGAGCTTGAGCTGCCAAGCGAGAAAGAGGTAGCCGGTGGACAAACCTATGCTTCGCTATTCTTACTAGATCAAGAGCAGTATAAAAAAGCAGCATGCTACGAGAGTTTTGTAGCGCATCATGCATATCCTGTTTTAATAAAACAATTAACTAAACGAGGAGTGCTTTCGTTATTTGAGGGGATTGAGATGCCACTTGTTTATACCTTGTATGACATGGAGCAAAGAGGGATTCGTGTTGATACCAAGGGGCTAGCGGTTTATGGAGATCAGCTTGGAGTTAGTATCATAGAGCTTGAAAAACAAATTTATGAAATGGTAGGGGTTGAGTTTAATATAAATTCACCAAAACAATTAGGAGAAATCTTATTTGAGCGATTAGGTTTACCATATGGGAAAAAAACTAAGACTGGTTATTCTACCTCAGCTGAAGTGTTAGAAAAGTTAAGTAGTGAGCATCCTGTAATCAAATTAATCTTACAGTATCGTCAACTAACAAAATTAAAATCGACTTATGCAGATGGACTTGCAACGTATGTAGAAGGGGATGGCAGAATTCATGGTACTTTTAATCAAACCATTGCAGCGACCGGAAGATTAAGTAGTACAGAACCGAATCTTCAAAATATACCAATTCGTATGGAGCTTGGTAGAAAAATTAGAAAGGTATTTATCCCAGAGGATGGTTATTTATTCTTAGATGCAGACTATTCCCAGATTGAATTACGTTTGCTTGCTCATATGTCAAACGATGAACGACTTATTGATGCATATCGTCAAGCTCAGGATATTCATCGTTTAACAGCTTCTGAGGTTTTCCATACCCCGTTTGATGAGGTGACAAGTGCACAAAGAAGTAATGCGAAAGCAGTAAACTTTGGTATTGTATATGGTATCAGCTCTTTTAGCTTAGGACAAGACTTAGATATTACCAGGAAAGAAGCAGAAGAATATATTAGTAAGTATTTTATGACCTATCCAAGAGTAAAAACATATCTGGATGGCTTGATTGAGGAAGGAAAGGAAACAGGGGTTGTAAAGACCTTATACGGAAGAATTCGTCCAGTACCAAACCTTAATAATACTAACTTTATGAAACGCTCAGCCGAAGAGAGAATAGCAATGAATTCGCCAATTCAAGGAACTGCTGCAGACATCATGAAGCTTGCTATGATTCATGTAAATCAAGCACTTAAAGAACGAAACTTAAAATCAAGATTGTTGCTACAAATCCATGATGAATTGCTTGTAGAAACTCATGAATCGGAAGTAGAGGAAGTCGCAATGATTATGAAAGAGGAAATGCAACAAGCTGCACGTCTTTCTGTTCCTCTAGAAGTCTCGGTAACAAAAGGAACTAACTGGTACGAGGCAAAATAAATAAATACAAATAAAAGGTTAAAAACCAAGTTTTTAACCTTTTATTAACCGACGTTACAGCGTCAGAATAGAGGATTATGATGAAAGTGATAGGACTTACCGGTGGCATTGGCAGTGGAAAATCAAGAGTTGCGGATCTTCTTCAAAAGGAATTCTTGGCGTATATTATTTACACGGATGATATTGCAAGAGACCAGATGAAAAAAGGTGGTTGTTCCTATGAGCAGGTTGTGAAGCAGTTCGGTACTCAGATTTTAGATGAGAATGAAGAGATTAATCGAGCAGAACTTGCAAAAATAATCTTTCAACAGGAAGAACTTGTGAAGCTATTAAATTCATTAACACATCCTAATGTTCATCAAGAGGTATTACATCAGATTAATGTTGTGAAGAGTAAGGAGAAACAATATTCTGCCATAATCGTGGAGACTGCGCTTTTGTTTGAGGCAGGTTATCAAGATTTTTGCGATGAAATCTGGTATGTTCATGCGCCTAGATTAGATCGAATTAAGAGACTAAAAGAATCAAGGGGATACTCTGAGGAGAAAATAGAGTCTATTATGAAAAAACAAAAATCGGAGGACTATTTTCTAAGGAATAGCACTGTGATTATTGAGAATGGGAATGATATTTCGCCTGAAGAATTAAAGATTCAATGTGAAGGCTATTTAAAGAAGAATATAAAAGACGATAAGTAACACAAAGATGAATCGAAAGGCGAAAAGTAAAATAAAGATGAATTAAGATGACCAAATGGAAGAGATTGCTAGAGAATAGTTCTTCATGGAAGAGACTGCTAGTGAAAAGTTCTTCATTTGGTCATTTTTATTCATGTCAAGGAAAGTTTCGCAAAGCGTGCTTTTCTTGTTTAGAAATATAAATAACCTCCATACAGATCACCCTTTTCTTTCAATAGGGGACTTCCACGCTAAATCAACATGACTTGGAAATCTTTAGATTTTTCTATGAAATCGCCCAAACCTTATTGGCAAAAAAACACTAGCTGTGATATAATATAGGTAAGAAGTATCATTTTAGGTAGATAGTGTATTCTAAAACAGAAATTGCTTGGCAACTTCTGTTTTAAATATGCTTAAAATCAAGAAAATAGGACATTGTACCTAATTTATAATAGATTATATGAGGGGGAATCACAACATGGACGCGATTACATATCCTGAAAATATGGTATTCGGTCTTGATATCGGGACAAGAAGTATTGTCGGTACCGTTGGGTATAAGCAAAATGAGCATGATTTTATCGTTGTCTCGCAGTCTATCAGATATCATGAGACCAGAGCCATGTTGGATGGTCAGATACACGATATCAATAAAGTTGCGGAAACCATACGAGAAGTAAAAAAAGATTTAGAAAAGCAACTTGGTAGAAAATTAAAGGAAGTATGTATTGCAGCGGCGGGGCGTGTGCTTAAAACAGTTACCGTAAAGGCAGAGTATAACCTTATCAATGAAGGAAGAATTTCAGAAGAACAGATACGAACACTAGAACTAAACGGAGTAGAAAAAGCATACGAAGAACTTCGCAAGGAAATTAATTCAGGGGAGGGAAATTTTTACTGTGTTGGTTACAGCGTAGTGAGATATTATCTCAATGATTATGTTATGACAAACCTGGAGGATCATAAAGGAACCAAAATCGGAGCAGATTTACTTGCGACCTTTTTGCCGGATGAAGTAATTGAAGGTTTGTATGCTGCAGTGGAGAAAGCTGGGCTTGAAGTAGTAAATCTAACCCTAGAGCCGATTGCCGCGATTAATGTTGCAATCCCAGAAAAGTTTCGTTTATTAAACATTGCATTAATCGATGTTGGTGCTGGGACAAGCGATATCTGTATTACAAAGGATGGTAGTATTATAGCTTATGGAATGATTCCAATGGCTGGGGATGCATTAACCAATACTTTAATGCAACGCTATTTGGTTGATTTTAAAACGGCAGAGACGATGAAGACTTCTGCTCTTAAGAAAAAGACCGTTTCCTATAAAGATATCATGGGGCTTTCAAATAAAGTTACCAGAGAAGAAATCTACGAGGCAGCCAGAGAAGAAATTGATCATATTACTGCTCAGATTGCAGATCAGATATTATATCTGAATGGAGGAAAATCTGTGAGTGCTGTTTTTGTGGTTGGCGGAGGTGGTAAACTTCCTTATTTCGTAGAGGCATTATCGTCAAAGCTTAAATTGCCGAAAGAAAGAGTTGCTCTTCGCGGAGAAGAAGTTCTTAATATGGTTCAGTTCGTACAAAAAGAGATTAAGAAGGATCCTTTGTTAGTAACTCCTATCGGTATTTGTTTAAACTACTATGAGAACCGTAACAACTTTATTTATGTCATGGTAAATGGTGAGCGGGTTAAATTATATGATAATACACATTTGACTATTGTAGATGCTGCACTTGCCATTGGCTTTCCGAATGAATCTTTATTCCCTCGGAGAGGAAAAGCTCTACACTATACCATTAACGGAAGTGAACGTCTCGCACGTGGGGAAGCGGGAGAAGGCGCAATCATAATTTTAAATGGTAAGCAAGTTAGTTTGAATGCTTCCATTACTCAAAATGATATTATTCAAATCACGGAATCAACATCAGGTGCAGATGCAACACTTATCGTAGCTAAGCTTCCTGAATATAAAAGTACAATAACATTTGCAGTCAATCATAAAGAAGTCATATGTCCGAAATATGTACTTGCAAATGGGATATTGGTATCAGATACCTACCAGATTACGGATGGAGACCGATTGGAACTCATTAATCATTATACATTAGAACAGTTATTGGAATTTATGGACCTACCTTATCGTGAGGGAATTAAGATTAATCATCAGTCTGCCAAGCCACAAGACCGTGTTTATGAAAATTTCACTATTTATTATCCACTACATGAGGATATAGCCTCTTCTTATGAAGAAGTTGCAGCTATGGTATCTGAGGAGGAAATCAAAGAATTTTCTTCCATGGAGGATGATTCTTTGTATGAAGTACCTTTGGAAGAAGAAATCACTACTTCTTCTGGTAAGAAAGAAAAAGTGGAAGAGATAAAAGTTGAGAATGCTTTTAACATGATAGTCTATGTCAATGGATCATCAATTACATTAAGCGGAAAGGAAAAATATATACTAGTAGATATCTTAGATGTCTACTCCTTTGATTTGACTACAGCTAGGGGAAGCAAAGTGGTACTAAAAATCAATGGTGATGAGGCGGAATTTACAAGTCCATTAAAAGAACAGGATGTAATAGAAATGTACTGGGAAAAGTAAGCTATCACAGATGTCCGGAAGGAGAAGGAACGGATGAGCGACGATCTACTTGTATTTCGGAAGAAATTTTCCAGAGGCCTTGTGTTAGTTACCTTGGTCTTCTGGTTATTTACATTAATTCAATTGATTGGTGATTCATCAGAGCATGGAAGATGGGTATTATTCATAACCTCAGTTGCTCTTATTATAGACATCTTAGCAGAGCATACGAAACTATTTAAAGAAAAGATCCCATGGATAATTCTTCGATTAATCGAGTTGGTATCATTTTCAATCTGTTTTTTTGTTACCCTTGGCTCGGTAAATTCAATGTTTTTTGGAATAGAGCTTATTTCTGTAATGTTACAGTTACTGATGTTAACTGACTTTTTAGATGTTTACTCTAGGGCCATTTCATTAACAACCATGACATTACCAGCAATTATTTACTTAATCTTAATGTTACTGATAGATCCTGGAGAGCAAGCAGAGTTTTTTGGTATGGTTTGTGCCTACCTTTCCCTTATCTTTTTGGTAATGCTGATTTCCGCTTTAATTAGTGAGGTCCTAATTGCTACAGATAAGCGAATTTTTGAATTACGCCGCTTCTCAGAGCAGACAAAAGAGGCGAATGAAGCACTTAGAAACCAGCAGGAGAAATTCCGTAAAGCAAATGAAGAATTAGGTTTTCAAAAGATTAAACTAGAAACTGCTTATCATAAAATTAATAGTGCTAATACAGAAACCCAGACTTTATACCAGATCATTCGATACATCTCAACAGAGCTAGAGATTGGGAATCTGATGAAGCTCATTACAGAAGCTATTTTTGAAGCAATGGGGCTAGATGTATGCACTATTATTATAGAACCTGAGATTGCGGGTAATGAGCAGGTTACCTATGAAATACATACCAGACTTGGAAAAGATTTTTATGAACGGATGAGCGACCGCATTGAGCAAGGATGCATCGAAGAATATATGAAGGCAGAAGGCAGTTATATTGATAATGAGGTGCAGCCTGGAGCTTACTCTTTTCTTATGGATCACAAGGTGAATTCCTTACTTATTGTACCATTAGTTCGAGAGAAAAAGGTGATTGGAGCTTTATTATGTGGACATTCTCAGTTTGAGTACTTTCATGAGAATATCATGTTCTTTGAAACGGTAGTGGTTCAGCTTTTGGTTGCTATCCATAATGCGAGCCTTTATAGCAAGATGCAACAGATGGCAATCCGTGATAGTTTAACTGGAATCTATAACCGAGGACAGTTAAATGTTATTCTGGAACAGTATACAAAATGTGCGAGAGAACAGAAAAAATCATTATCGGTTGCCTTACTTGATATTGATTTCTTTAAGAAAATCAATGATACATATGGGCATCTTTTTGGCGATGAAGTAATAAAAATGGTTGCGTCGAAGATGTCGGAGGTAGCAGCTTATTATCATGGTATCGCAGCAAGATACGGTGGAGAAGAATTTGTTATAGTGATACCAGATATAGAAATATCAGACTTCTACCATATTATAATCTCATTAAAGGAAGCAATTGATTCTACAGTCCTTTATTTTAATGAGGATGAGATCAATGTGAAAGTTAGTGTTGGTATAAGTTCTTATCCGGAGACGAGTAGAAGTTGTCAGCAACTTTTAAACCGAGCAGACGGAGCAATGTATTATTCCAAGCAAAATGGTCGTAATAGTATCACGGTAGATAATGACATTGTGCAAGATTATGTAAGAAAGAATAAGGAAACGAGTGGGAGTTGTGACTAGATTCTAAAAAATCAAGTTGCACTTCCCTTTTTCTTGCTATTTCCCGAAAATTGATATATACTAAACAACAATTGAAAGGCGTTATTGGTTACGACAGGAAGGATGAATACTATGAAGATGTGTAGCATTGCCAGTGGAAGCAGTGGCAATTGTATTTATATAGGCAGCAATGAGACAAACCTTTTGGTGGATGCAGGAGTTAGCGGTAAGAGAATTGAAAGTGGTCTATTATCTGCCGGTGTGGATCCTAATTCTTTAAACGGCATCTTAATCACCCACGAACATACCGATCATATCCAAGGTATTGGTGTTTTAGCAAGAAGATATAAACTACCAATCTATGGTACAGTAGAGACAATCAATGCAATGCTTCGATTAAGTAGTGTGGGTAGAATTGAGGAGGGTCAGCTTCATTTTGTGAAACCGGATGAGGAGTTTTTAATTGGTGATATTTTAGTGGAGCCGTTCTCAATATCTCATGATGCAAGTAATCCAGTATGTTATACTTTTACCAACGGTGGTCATAAGATAGGTATGGCTACCGATCTTGGAACCTATGACAGTTATACCATATCAAAGCTATGTGGGGCGGAAGTACTTTATCTAGAAGCAAACCACGATGTTAATATGTTAATGGTGGGAAGTTATCCATATCATTTAAAACAACGTATTCTTGGAGAACGAGGGCATCTATCCAATGAGACTTCGGCTAAACTTATCTGTGAATTACTTCATGATGACCTACAACATGTGTTACTAGCGCATATGAGTAAAGAGAATAATTACGCGGAGCTAGCGTATGAAACCGTACGTTGTGAAGTAGAACAAAGTGTTACAAATCAAAGTAAGATGCCAGTAATCACAGTGGCAAATCGCGATATTCCATCAGAGATGGTTATTATATAAACTAAGAATTTGCAAAGCAAATTCTTAGGTGCGTTTTATGCACCATTAATTTGATTATCGAAACATGTTTTTGGGTTTCAATAATATATGGTTAGAGGAGGATTTACTATGAAAAAAACGATTATTACAGTAGTAGGACATGACTGCGTTGGTATTATTGCAAAGGTATGTACATATCTTGCGGATAACAAGATTAATATTTTGGACATCTCGCAAACCATTGTGTCCGGTTTTTTTAACATGATGATGATAGTAGATACTAACGAGTCTAGTAAAGATTTTAGTCAGTTAGCGGATGAATTAGAGCAAATTGGAAAAGAAATTGGTGTAGTAATTAAGGCACAAAGAGAAGATATTTTCGATATGATGCACCACCTATAAGAAAGGAACTCATTCGCCATGATAAATTTTAATGAAGTATTAGAAACGAATAAGATGATTGAAAAGGAAAATCTCGATGTTCGAACAATAACACTCGGAATTAGCCTTTTGGATTGTATTAGTAGTAATTTAGAGGAATTAAATCAGAATATCTATGACAAAATAACAATGGTAGCAAAAGATTTGGTTGCGACCGGTAAAAAAATAGAAAGACAATTTGGAATTCCAGTGGTGAATAAGCGAATCTCGGTAACTCCGATCGCAATGATTGGTGCTTCTGCCTGCAAGACGCCAAAGGATTTTGTGACTATCGCACAAACACTGGATAAAGCTGCGCATACCGTTGGTGTAAATTTTATTGGAGGTTATTCTGCTCTTGTATCAAAAGGTATGACTTCTTCAGAACGTCTTCTTATCGAATCAATTCCAGAAGCTCTAGCTGTTACAGAAAGAGTATGTAGTTCTGTAAATGTTGGTTCAACAAAAACTGGAATTAATATGGATGCAGTTAAGTTATTAGGTCAGATTGTGTTAGATACCGCAGAATATACGAAGGAAAGAGATTCCCTTGGTTGTGCAAAGCTAGTTATTTTCTGTAATGCACCGGATGACAATCCATTCATGGCGGGAGCTTTCCATGGGGTAACCGAAGCGGATGCAATTATCAATGTCGGCGTCAGCGGTCCTGGTGTAGTAAAGACGGCATTAGAAAATGTTCGCGGAGAGGAATTTGGTGTTCTTTGTGAAACCATTAAAAAGACAGCATTTAAGATTACCCGTGTGGGACAGTTAGTTGCGATGGAGGCATCCAAGATGCTTAATATCCCATTTGGTATCGTAGATTTATCACTTGCACCAACTCCTGCAGTAGGTGATAGCGTAGCAGAAATCCTTCAAGAGATCGGTTTAGAATATCCGGGTGCTCCAGGAACTACAGCAGCACTTGCTTTATTAAACGACTCAGTGAAAAAGGGTGGTGTTATGGCTTCTAGTTATGTTGGTGGATTAAGTGGTGCTTTTATTCCTGTCAGTGAAGATCAAGGTATGATCGATGCAGTTAGAGCTGGTTGCCTTACTTTAGAAAAATTAGAAGCAATGACTTGTGTTTGTTCCGTGGGTCTTGATATGATTGCAATTCCAGGTGATACGTTGGCAACAACCATTTCAGGAATTATTGCAGATGAGATGGCTATTGGTATGATTAATCAAAAAACAACTGCTGTTCGTCTGATACCGGTCATCGGCAAGAAGGTAGGCGACGTTGCAGAATTCGGAGGATTACTTGGATATGCGCCAATTATGCCAGTGAATAACTTCTCTTGCGATAATTTTGTAAATCGTGGTGGTCGTATACCAGCTCCAATCCATAGTTTTAAAAATTAGTTTTAAGAATCAAATATTAGAAAGAATAGGTAAGTTAGAAGTTTTACCTGAAACTACAGGTGATAAACTTCTTTAAGAAATGGAGGTTATGATGGAAGGCGTTTATCAACAGTTATCCAGTATGGATTATAAAAATGTGTTAAAATACTTCGTAGAACTCTCAGCAGTACCAAGAGGATCGGGACACAATGAGAAAATCAGTGAGTATCTTGTGAATTTTGCAAAAGAACATAACTTAGCGTATGTTCAAGATGAAACATTAAATGTAATTATCTATAAAGAAGCGACAAAAGGATATGAAAATCATACCCCAGTTGTGATTCAAGGACATATGGATATGGTTTGTGTAAAAGCAGAAGATAGTAATCATGACTTTTTAACGGAGGGGTTAGAGCTTATCGTCGAAGGTAACAGTATACGAGCGAATAAGACGACACTTGGTGGAGATGATGGAATAGCGATAGCATATGGTCTTTCGCTATTATCCGATGAATCTTTAGAGCATCCAGCGTTAGAAGTTCTAATTACAACCGATGAAGAAACTGGAATGGATGGTGCGAAAGCACTTAACCCTGATCATTTAAAAGGCCGTTATATGATTAATGTAGATTCTGAAGAAGAAGGTACTGTATTGGTTGGCTGTGCCGGTGGACTTAGATTTTATGCTGAACTTCCTCTTAATTACACAGAGAAGGAAGGAAAGAAGGTTAAGTTTGTAGTACGCGGCTTAAAAGGTGGTCACTCTGGAGCAGAAATTCATAACAACCGTACGAATGCAACCATACTGTTAGCAAGAGCAGTGATGGAATTAAAAGAGAAATTCGATTTCCTTTTATGTGATATAAAAGGCGGTGACAAAGACAATGCAATTCCTAGCTTCGCACAGGCAGAAGCAATTGTTTCTCTAGAAGATGCAGATGCATTAGCAGCATATGCAAAAGAACTAGAGGGAAAATACCAGAAGGAATTACAGGCATCAGAGCCAAATGTTAAGTTTGAATGTCAGATAATTGGTGAAGAAAAAGCGAAGGTAATACATCCAAGCTCTATGATGAAAGTATTATTTGCCCTTTTACAAGCGCCGAATGGTGTTCAAGTAATGAGCTCTGAGATAGCAGGACTAGTAGAAAGTTCTCTAAACCTTGGAATCTTTGCGATAGAAGAGGAGATGGCAATTTTCCACTATTCTGTTCGTAGTGGAAAGAGTAGTTATAAATACTTTATTACGGATAAACTAAGCTTTTTATTTGGATTCTTAGGAGCTGAATATGAAAGTGGTTCGGAGTATCCAGCATGGGAGTATAAAAAGGATTCCAAACTTAGAGATTTGTATTTAAAGGTATACAAGGAACTATTTCATGAGGATGCCAAGGTAATGTCCATACATGCTGGCCTAGAATGTGGATTAATTAGTGAAAAGATACCGGATATGGATATTATATCAATCGGACCTAATATGAAAGATATTCATACTCCAATGGAACAACTGGATATTCCATCAACGATCCGTGTTTATCAGACAATAGAAAAATTATTACAACAAATGAAATAAAAATAAGAAAACACCAGAAAATATGCATCGGTGAAGCTGCTTTCCCCGCTTAAAAAAAGGATTTTCATTCTGTTTTTTAGGCAGGGAGCAGCTTTTTGATTGGGAAATTAGTATAGGGGATAAGGCTTACGATTTGATACTTTAGGTGATCTAGTTCAGAGATAATTAATATTTGCCATAAAATCTTAACTTTACATTTTAAAATAAATGTCGTATTATGTGTAA
>ERZ791922.176-NODE-176-length-53079-cov-4.047035_pt1 | contig 53079 bp, 42 predicted proteins | sample MGYA00510134_ERZ791922 | MGnify/ENA primary metagenome ERZ791922 (study PRJEB30046, sample SAMN00792101) | human gut metagenome | study: EMG produced TPA metagenomics assembly of the A metagenome-wide association study of gut microbiota in type 2... | reverse complement strand
ACTCTGATGTGGATGACTTGGACGACTCTGATGTGGATGACATGGACGACTCTGATGTGGATGACATGGACGACTCTGATGTGGACGACATGGACGACTCTGATGTGGATGACATGGACGACTCTGATGTGGATGACTTGGACGACTCTGATGTGGATGACATGGACGACTCTGATGTGGATGACATGGACGACTCTGATGTGGACGACATGGACGACTCTGATGTGGATGACATGGACGACTCTGATGTGGATGACTTGGACGACTCTGATGTGGATGACATGGACGACTCTGACGTGGATGACTTGGACGACTCTGATGTGGATGACATGGACGAGAGAAACTACTTTGATAATAATAACGGAGATGACTCTGACATGGATGACATGAACAACTTTTACGATCACGATGGAGACGGCTCTGGTGTTGACGATAAGAGCGACTTTGATGATAATAACGGAGATGACTCTGACGTTGAGGACTAAAGCACTCTTTAATGAATACAAGAGCGGCTCTGATATTAATAATGGGGATGACATTGCTGACAAAACGGCTTATAATTAAATACAATCAAAATCGGGATGCTATATCTAACAATAAAACCAGGGAGAAAACAAACTCCTTGGTTTCCAAAGAAAAAACTATATCATCTAAAAATGAATCTGTGTGCTTCAAAGCACGTCTACAATAACGAAGAAGAGGAAGAAGTATAATTATCATTGAAACAGTATTCTAAGCACCTTATTCCATTCCACCGCTTTCTTATTGTACTAATCCATAGATATCACGAAGCAACTCCGATTCATAGAAAGGAATATAAGTATATGCTGTTTACTATGATTATCGATGGGGAACCAACTACCCCTCGCCCAAAACAATGTAAAATTGAAGAATCTCTGTTTCAAAGAATAGGGAAAGATGACCGTGATGCCTTTGAGGAGCTATATCGCCTTACAGAGAGAGCTGTCTATACTTATGTCCTTTCTATGGTCAAAAATGCCGATGATACTTGTGATATTGTACAGGAAACGTACTTAAAGATTCGTGCCAGTGCACATCTTTATATTCCGCAAGGCAAACCTCTAGCATGGATTTTTACGATAGCTCGTAATCTAACGTTAAGCTATTTTCGAAGCCGTAAGCCTATCATCGACATAGGAGAATGCTGGGAAGAGGATAATGTCACCTATTCTTATGTACAAGATCCTACAGACCGCATAATTCTAAAGAGTGCCTTAGAAATATTAGGGGAAGAGGAAAGAAAAATACTATTACTTCATGCTGTTTCCGGTTTAAAGCATCGTGAAATTGCAAAACTTTTTAAGCTTCCACTATCTACAATACTCTCCCGCTATCAGCGTTCCATACAGAAACTAAAAAAATATCTCTCGGAAGGAGGTGTGTTTGATTGAAGCAACAGGTCATTACATCCTTACAACAAGCCATAGAGTCGCTACCTCACCCTTTAGTGGAACAATTGGCAACTTCTCCTGTTATCAAGTTGACAGAACATGACTTTATAACCCGCCAAGAGCTAACAAAGAAAAAATCCTTCTTTTCATTTAGAAAAATTGCAATTGCCTTTTGCTGTCTCTGCATAATATTTGCAGCCACAATAAACCTTTTACACACAGGCAGTCAAACTCCTTATAGTTTTCTTACTTTAGATGTAAACCCAGGTTTTGAAATCCTTTTAAATCATAAGAATGATATTATTTCCATACAGGGTATTAATGAAGAAGCTAAAGTATTGCTAAAAGATTCTTCTTATAAAAGCTCCTCCATTCAGGATACCTTAAACGATTTAATATTACGATTAGTGGAAGCAAACTATATCACCATAGAACATAATACCATATTATTAACCATTCAATGTAAGGATGAATCTTACCTTGATGAACTTGAGAAGAACCTAACTAATACAATTCAATCAACCTTACACCAAGAAAACATATCTCCAAACCTTGTAATCCAGAAAAAGAAAGAAAATGCTCCTACTTCTCTTCCAAGCAAAGATATTACCTCAGGGAAGCAATACTTTATTAATTCCATCTTATCCAAATATCCAGAACTATCTGGAGAAAAGCTAGAATCTCTATCCTTAGATGAGTTGTTGACTCTGTTAGCATCTGGTTCCTTGCCAGCGTTATCTGATAAAGTAATCCTACCATCAGAAGAAGACGATAAGGATGATATCTTAGATAGCACGGATGAAAAAGAAGATGAGGAAGAATTCGAAGATAACGATGAGGAAGATTCCTCCGATGACGATGATCGAGAAGACAATACAAAAGATACTGATAATGATTCTGAAGACGACTCCTTTGATGACGATGATTTTGACAATGAAGATACAACAGAAAATGATGCAGATACTAGCACTTTTGATGAGGAAGATGAGGATTCCGAGGATAAAAAAAAGGAAGATACCAGAGAAACAGAAGTTGAAGAGGATGAGGATATCAATACAAATGTGAACGATGATGTCGAAGATTCTATTGAGGATACCAGTATTCAAAATGATAACGGTATACAAGATGAAGAAGAATCAGAAAATTATTATGATGAAGATTCTTCCACTGATTCAGAACATAACTCAGATATTGATTCAGATTCCAATGATACGAATTAGGCTACTAACTCTTCTGATAGTTTAGAGGAATAAAACAAAAAAAGTACGCTTCGCGAACTTTTCATTGTCATGAATAAAGAAGGCTACTACAAAATAATAATCCTTAAAGACATTAGGATTACCATTTTGAAGTAGCCTTTTTCCATTGTTCCCTAATAACATTTACTATCTCTTTTATCGAAGAAACTATATAGCTACATAAAATACTCTTCTATCTTACTCTAAGGTAACTTATTACCTATCTGTTCTTTCAACCGTATTACGAGAAGAATATTGCAAAAATCACATTATTTAGACATAAAAAAGGGGAGTTTAAATTGACTTTTAACTCCCTTTTTCTATATATAGCATACCATAAAACCAACATTTTTTCAAGACTTGTAATGATTTTACAGTAGCCGTATAATGAGCTACTACAATCGAAAGGAGTGTTCTATGGATAGTAATCTTTTTGAATTAATTCTTTTGCAGAATAAGAAAAATGAGCTAGCAACACTGATATCCTGCAATGATAAAACGGAGCAATTTGGTTTAACTTTAACGAAAGAGGATGCAGAAGAACTTATGGTTTGCCGAAACGAAAGCCTTAGAAAACACAAGCGAGTGGAATTTAATAATGGTATCTTAGACAAGCTAATTTTCGCCTTTTGCGATTCGCAGTACATGAATCAAGACAACTACGTAGAACTCTTAGAAGAACTCCAGGATGTCTTCTATGAATTTAAGAATGAATCCGAAGATAAATTAACAGACGATGAACTCATCACTTTTATGAAAGAACAGTTTGAATCTGTCTGTTTCGGAGACATTGAATACCTCTCCGGTACCTGTCTTGAGAGATTTTGTACCGCTATTCGAGCTGGATATGAAGGTTATCAAAAGACTGGTGGATTTCATGAATACGAACAATTTTCTGAAGAAGCTAGATGGGATAAAGACCTCTACCTCGAAGTATTAAGGGAGTTATGCTGGAGATAACCTTGAAATTAAATCACCTATCTTCAACACCTTAAACAATAAAAAGTACGCTTCGCGAACTTTTCCTTGTCATGAATTAGATGCGCGCTAAAGCACGCAGATGGGAGTTAACATGGAGTATACAATAGAAGATTTGCTACCCATTGTGGCGAAATTAACCGAGAAATATACCTCAAAAGAAAGCAGTTCTGTGACATATGAAACAGCAAGAATGCTTATAGAAACTGTTATTTACTGCATAAATGAAGCGGAAGCTGAGTATGATTCTTCGATCGTAGATGAGAAACAGCCTAACCTTTCCTTGTTATATGAACGAGGTTTAGACCTTGTGATAGAAAAGACAAAAGAAGCAAAGAATCTCTATGATCGCATCATAGATAACTTCGAAAACTATGGCTGTGTGAATTACAGTGATACTATCCTAAAAGGTATGCCTGCTTTCTTCACATGTTATGATGCCAAATTTCATCCACAAAACCATATTCTCACACTAGACTATCCACTCATCATAGATTTACCTAACCTATGCGGTATTGACTTGATATTAGCATATTTAAAAGGTGTCCTCTTGGAAAAACACTTCTTACATTGTTTTGACCGATTTACAATAAGAAATCTATTAATAAATATAATACCAGATTATCAAACACTATACTTTGATAACCTATCTTACCCTGTCTTATTAAATGCAGTAGGCCGCAGCATTGTCAAAAAACCATTAAAAACTCTACTGTTAAAATATAGCGACTGTGATTTGATCAAAGCTTATTTTAATGGAGACGATGTTTATGCAATGGAGCAGAAGATAAAACTATTAATTCAAACCATAGTTTCACCTCTTGGAGATGATATCGCACAAATTTATTTTGCTAAGGCAGCGAAGGATTATGCAGCAAGAATTCAAATGGGGATACAATATGGTACTCTCGATCGGATATTTCTTTGTACGGTGTGATTACGAAATATTAACATGCTATTTATTTAGAATGTGTTATCTTATGTATCTTTAATAATATAGTTAATCCCCTTGGAATTAGTAGCTTTCATCATTTCTACTAAAGTAGCTCACTGATAAAGAAGTGACGTTTTTCATCACATCCTTATCAGCGAGCTGTTTTGGGTTTACATTATTAAGATATTGGCTTTTAAGTACTGATTTTGATAGCGGTTTTATCCCCTCTGCTTATTCAGCTTATTCCATCCAATCAATAATAAACTCATAAAAACTAAGGTAATGATAAATAGAATAACTGTGAGATGATCTAGCATCCCATTTATGTATTATATAGTGGAAATCTCAATTACTAATAGTAATTATAGATGTCGTTCCCTATTTGCAAATTAATCCATACTCTCTGGTAAGCAAAGCATCTCTTAATTCCTTCTCAGTGTAGAGCTTTTGAGGGAATATCATCCCTCCAAATGCCAAATCTCCCAGTTGATGATAATCACTGCCAGAAGTCTTAATTAGATGAGGATATTGATTTGCAAAATCCATAGCAAGGTGGTTTCTGCTATCATGACGTGGATTTCCGTTATAAACTTCAACTCCATCCAGATACTGATGATCCTCCTGCGTACAATAACCTCGATATGGATGAGCCTGAACCACAATTCCTCCTGCTCCCCTTACCTCTTGAAGTAATTCTTTCATCGACAAGGTATAGAGTTTTGGATATTCATAAAGAAATTCTGGTTCTAGCCCGTAAAGTAAAAACTCATTCCTTGATCCCAGAAGGCATGCTTCAATTCCAAAAAATACAGTAATCCCTATCTCTTCCCCCTGATCTTTTGCAATTTTGTAACCGGTTAAATATTTTGCTACTTTCTCCCGGTCGCTTCCTATAAAGCCACTCAAGACATAATCATTAAAATGGTCTGTTATTACAATCCCATCGTAGAATGCTTTTTTATACTCTCTTACACCAGCTGCTGCCCTTACCATCGCACAAGGACTGACCTCACTTGTATGCATATGCATTTCGACCTTCATAACAACCTCCAATCCCGCGCAATTATACGCATATTAGTTTATGAGAAAATGAGTACGACCACTTTAAAAAGTTCACACTCTATAATCTCAATCCATTGCTATATTCTCTTCCTTATAAAAAAACATCATGATAAAACCAATGAGCAGGAATAAAGTGCTGATAATAATGGCTTTTTCTTGTAATAACCTAACACTTACATTTCCAAGAATAGCACCTATTACAAAGAAGCATATGATTGTAAAATACAATATTCCTCGTAATGCCGCTTTCTTCTCTTTTGTATACAGAAATTCACAGATAGCATTCGTTGCGGAACGCAGATTTCCAATACACATTGTAGTAGCGGCCACATTGCCGTTGATTTTTCGAAAGCTTTCTACCTGGATTCCACAAGCAAACGAAGTAATGCTATTCGCTAATAGGTTTAAACTCTGCGGCAGAAAGCCGACAAGAAGCAACACGGCAGCTTCAAAGAGAATTGTAATCTGCCTCCAATGAATCACCTTCTTATCTTTTCGATGCAACTGTACCATATTGGTAAGTGCCAGTCCTAAAACAAATGCTAAGATCGGACAAAGATACTTAAGTGCAAGTTGCCAATTTCCTTCGGAAAGATTGACTCCACATAATAATATATTACCGGTCTGCGCATTTGCAAAGACCTTTCCACGGCATACATAAGAGTATGCATCCATAAATCCACCCGAAAGTGCTAATATTATCCCTAGTTGTAACGACTCTGAAATCTGCTTCTGCTTTTGCATGCTGACCATTCCTTTGACTTCTTGCTTTTGATTTCTTGCTTTTGGATTCTTGCTTTTGGCTCCTTGCTTTTTACATTTCTATGTATCATCTAATTTGGTTAGTGCTAATGAATTAATCCAAATTTTTTCTTTGCATGTATCTATCGGGAGATAGTAGCTGTACATAACTCAGTACCCTTGATTTTTCTTATTCCGTGAATCTCCCTTATTTTATTATATATTCATCATACTTTCAGGTAAGCTAAATAAAAATACGCATACTACCATTTTCTTAACATAAGAAAATGATTTCTTTTCTTTCTATACTTATAAATATAGTGATTACTATCACATCTTTTTCTTATATAATAGAATAATGAAATCACCAACTGCTGTCAATATAGGATAAATAAATGAACTGGCTGTTTCTCTCCTATCCTATGCGAAAATATTAAGGAAGTAATTATTGAACCTTACATAGGCAGCTGTAATTATATTTTTATAATACAGATGCTATGAAAGCCAATCTTAACAACTTTCCTGAGACAATGGAAAAACTTCAAAATATAAAGGAAAATAGCAACGAATATCTTACTAAGTCAAAAGAGTTAATGCAAAAGCTTACAGAAAACTTAACCCAGGATGTAACATCACGGGAAGTTCAAGAATTAGTAAAAGAAATGATTTCATTAAGTAGCGAGGTTACCAAAGGAATCGATATGGGCGGTAATTATTGGGATATGGTCATTGAAGGGTATCTTCACAATGAACAGATGATACAGATAAATGATAACTTATATGGAGTAGGGGCCTCTGTGTTTATTGGAAGGGCACTGACGGAGTATTTTAAGTAGTGTTTTGAAAATAGTGCTGGGCATGTTAAAAACCGTTAGATTTTCTAACGTTGTTTTTTAACATGCCCAGCACTATAGATAATAGCTGCAAAAAGAATCAATAGGAAATAAACAAGAATATCCCAGACATCAATTAGAGGCTCCCCGATCTGCTTTAATAATATAAAATTGATTCCAAAGGACAATGGAATTCCAAGTATCAATGCAAGCGAAGCAGATCGATATCTGGACCACTTGGTTTTCACTAATAATCCATATACAATCCACAGATATAGGAAAGAGGCGATGGAAACAGGAATACCAATAAGCATAATGAGACTATCTATCCCGATTATCTGCTCCAACACATAAAGATAGGGGATAGTGAAAAGGCTTGTACTAATTAAGGAGATAAAAACTCCCCTCTTTCTCCAAATAACCGCAGGAATAGCAAGTAACCACACATAAATCATGGAACTGATGGGATACCATGACCAAGTTATTTTACCTGTGATAGCAAAATCGCAGATAAGACAAACCATAGTCCCAAGAACGAAAAGAGAAGTTATCGTTACTGCAAATGCTTTTCGGATATCCCGTGATTTACGCTTTGTTACTTTATCTGCATACTGGATAGTAGACTCAACAATCAAATCTGCATCAGTCGCCGAAGACATAGGTGATTTTTCTCCATTTAATAATTCACTCGTAGTCACTCCCAATAGGTCTGATAGTGTAGATAATAACGAGATATCTGGGCAACTTAATCCTCGCTCCCATTTGGAAACAGCTTTATCGGTAACACCTAGTTTCGCTGCCAGCTCTTTTTGTGTTAGCTTACTCTTTTTACGCTGTTTGACAATTAATAATGCCATTTTTTCATTATCCATCTTAACGTTTCCTTTCCATTCGCTTATTTACACTATCAGTATAACGTCATATAAACAAACATTTCAACCGACCATTGGTTGAAAATGCAAAGTAAACCAATGGTAGAATTACGCTTTAATCGCCCATCTCATCTTTGTAGAACGGGCACGTGGATTTCTATTACACTCTTCCGCCGATGGACGAATCACTTCTTCTGAAACCTCGCTGTAGATACCTTCTCGTTGTAAATTCTTAAAGGATTTCTTCACTAGCCTATCCTCTCCTGAGTGGAAGGTTAAGATTGCAACCCGCCCTCCTTTTGCTAATACATTCGGGAGCTTTTCTAAGAAACTGTATAATACTTCATATTCGTTATTCACATCAATACGCAATGCTTGAAAGGTTCTTTGACAAGTCTTCTTAATAGCTTCTTTTCGTTCCTTTTCCGGTATGAAAACTAGAACTTTACTTATAAGATCACGAAGTTTCGACGTTGTATCAATCTTATTTCCTCTTTTGATTTCATTTACAATCGCTCTTGAGATTTCTTCTGCATAAGGTTCATCCGAATTCTCAATTAACATTCCCTGTAACTCTGTTTGTGAAATGGCACTTAAACGTTCTGCTGCTGAAATTCCTTTCTCAGGATTTAATCGTAGATCCAGTGGCCCCTCTGTCTTAAAAGAAAATCCTCTGTCTGGATTATCAATCTGCATTGAGGAAACTCCTAAATCCGCCAATACAAAATCAAATAGTCCTGCTTCTTTCACAATCTCATCTATGTTAGCGAAATTAAGCTGTTTGATGGTTAGAATCTCAGGACCAAATCCAAGGTTTAGAAGGCGCTCTCTTGTTTTCACAATCTCAATCGGGTCAACATCAAGTGCATACATATGGCCTTTGGATTCTAGACATTTTAACATTTCCCTCGTATGACCGCCATAGCCAAGGGTTGCATCTAATCCTTTTTGTCCTGGTTTAATTTGCAGAAACTCTAAGATTTCATTCACGCAGATAGAGATGTGCATACCAGCTGGGGTACTGCCCTTTTGAATTACTTTTTCGATGGTGTCTGCATATTTTTCTGGTTGTCTTTCTTTATATTTTTCCTTATAGGTTTTTGGGTGAGTTCCTTTGTAACGGACACGGCGCTTGTGGGGTAGTTCTTGGGTGTCTGTGGGGTGTCCTTTCATAGAGTGTTCTATTAAGGGTTTCTCTTTCTCAATGATGGGGTGTTCTGTTAGGAGTTTCTCTGTTTCTGTTAGGCGTTTCTCTGTTTTGTTTTTATTTTGATTTGTCATAATATCTCCTCTTCGTTTCATAGAATCTTATTTTTCTATCACTATTACTTAATTCTTTCATAGAGTTCTTATTTCTCTCATAGAGTTCTTACTTGCCTATCACTACTAAATTTATTTCTATTCGTAAATCTATTCTATCCCAAAATTTCTAAATATCTATCTAGTTCTTCTTCCATATAATCAGCAAGCATATAAATCATGTTACCAGCATTATTCTGTTCATCATAGTCAGCAAAACATTCATAATATCGTTTTCTATCCGAAAATTTCACATTGATTGGTGGAAAACCTTGCTGCATCAATTCTAAGTTCATTAATAATCTTCCTGTACGTCCATTTCCATCGATAAATGGATGGATTCGCTCAAATTCCATATGAAACCTTGCCAGTCGTTCAATCAAATGGATTTTATTGACTCTCATACTATCTACCCTCATTAACTCTTCCATCTGTACTGGTACTAAAAATGGCTGCAGCGGCATATGTACAGAGCCCATAATACTAATCGGTATCTTGCGATACGCACCACGATCATGAGGTCTATCTATTAAGATTAAGGAATGAATTTCTTTTGCTACCTTTTCTGATATTGGAACTTGTTTTGAAACCAGTTCTACAACATATAAAAATGCTTCTTTATGGCCTACTACTTCAAGATGATCTTTTAATGGCTTTCTATCAATTGTGATACCTTCCAGCACTAACGCTGTCTCTTGTAAAGTTAAGGTATTCCCCTCTATCGCATTCGAGTTGTAAGTAAACTCGATTAAAAACTCTTCTCTTAATCGTTCTAGTTCCCCTTGTGTAGGAGGTCTTCTTTTCTGTAACTCCGCTTTCTTTGCATCTATTCGAGCAAATATTTCCCTAAATTCCGTCGGAATGTCTTTCCCCCTTAAAGTTCTTCCGTCCACTGGTTTTAGAGTATCAACAGGTATTCTATAATTTTTTCCGTCTTTTCTAACTCCAGAAATCTTTCCTTCCGAACATAATACGCGAATTCTGCGGTCACTGATATGCCACTTTAGGGATGCTTCTTTTACTGACATGTATTCCATTTATCTCACCTTCTTTCTTATATTGTAACATTCTTTTATACTTGCAATTTGCTTTATACATGCATTCTTACATTCTTTTATTCGTATCTTCTTTTATTTATATCTTCTTTTATTCATATCTTCTTTTATTCATATCTACTTATCAACTTTTCTTGATTTCTTTTTTTCTTTATTACTTCTTCACTTCTATTCTTCTTACTATAACAGTTTATCGGAATATTATCAATTTTTATCTTAAATTATTATTATCTATTATTCCTATTGAGAACTAAACGTAATCAATCATACATTAATAAATTTAAAACCATATATTCTTAAGCAGTTTTCTTTTCTTAGATAATTCATGAATATTTTAAATTTATCTAACAACCATACACTTTATCTATTAACCAAAGAAAAGCAGGAATCTTTAAGATTGATTCCTGCTCGTATATATAAAATGTCATCTTTTGTGCAATTGATTACTTTATAAGCTTTACTTTCCTACTTATAGGCTTTACTTTCTCACTTATAGGCTTTACTTTCTCACCTATCGCTTTGTTTTCTTTCTAAGACATCTCTTTTTTCATAGAATTTTATTATCTTTTTTAAAGGAAGTTTTATATCGTATGCTATTAAATTTATTTTACATTCAAGAAACATAATCCGTGGAAAGTACTATATCAGTTCACATTTTTTTCTGTTTTACAAACTATAAAATCAGTACACTTATTGTTGACTCATCTACATTTACAGATACTAAATTCTAACGTTTGTGATTCTTGTCCATACCTTTACCTTTAAACAAAGGGTATTCACCACTTTCCTTTATCTTTTGATATTTTGTTGCATGATTTGCTTTGTAATTATCAACATCCGATCGATCAAGCAATTTTAGCTCTACTAATCTATCGAGAAGTTTGTTGTGTTCATTTATTTCATTTTCCAGTAAGGTATACACTTCGTCTTTTTGCGTTTGACTTAAAGAATTCCATCTTTCTCTTGCCGCTTTCATTTTCTTATCAAATTCGGCTTTTTTATCTTTAGTTTCACTACCGTCAGTATTAATTTCTGTTTGTGTTGTTGATTCCGTTTTTGTTTCGGCTGCTAAGGTTGTAATTGGGTTAAGACTTGCAAGTCCAATCACTCCGGCAATAGCAAAACTACTTAATTTAGCTTTGTTCATTTTGCACTTCTCCTTCCCAAAGCAATAAGTGCACTGATTTAGGAATAGTGTTCCCTGGAGATGTGATTAATTTGTGAACTTTTTGAGTTTAAGAAAATTACATGGATTATATCTTTAGATCAATCTTAATAATTCTTTTCTTGTAACACCTTATGCATTCATTTTTCAGTTAAAGATCGAATCAATAAACAAAATATAGTTAATTCTATAGAGCCTGTCCATTTTTAGTTTATCTTTCATATTCTGTATATTTCAGATTACTACCCTTTGCTTTTTCTACCGGATATTTTAAAGCATTCTTTTTCATTTTTTCATATAGTATTTCTGCCAAATCCATATTATTACGCTGGGCAAACCGAAGAATAAAAAAGAATGTATCAGCTAACTCTTCCTCTATACTACATCTTTTTACAGAGTCATTTAACATGTCCATCATATCTTCTTCACTTTTGAATCGGAATAAATCTAGCAATTCATTTGCCTCTGTTGATATTCCTATTGCAAGATCTTTTGGATTGTGGAACTGATTCCAATCCCTTTCTTCGCAAAAACTTTGAACCTTATCTTTTAAAACTTTAATCGATACATTACTCTCCATTTTCATACTCCTTATTATAAGAAAACTATATTACTTCGATGAACTTCTCCAAATATTCTTTTAGATCAGAATTACATACATATAAGTATGTACCTTTTATTCCGCGGGTCATCAAAACATAATAAATATCCTTTATGTACCTTAATAAATCATCATAAGAAGCGGTATGCTTTCCATTTTTGTCAAAGTAATGTTTTGAATTAATCGCAACTTGTTCAGTACTTTTATCATAATAAATATCATTTCCTAAAATCACAAACGCATAATTCAAGTCATATCCTTGGATAGAATGAATACAGCCAACTTCATCAATCGCGGTGTCACAGTGTACCCAACCCTCTGTGCGGTTGTTCCACATTTTTTGCATTCCCTCTATCTCTATATCCTTCTTTGATTTATCCTCTTTACTAATCCATTCCCATGCATACCCTGCAAGCATACGAGATAATCCTTCTTCTGCATCCTTTTGCCTCATTAATTTTTCAAAATCAGAAAAATTAGTTATCATCTTAAATTCATAGTTATCGAATAGCTTCTTTTCGGATACAGTATTATAAAGAATAGATCTAATATACCCAATATAATCATTTCCACCTTTAACACGCATCTGCGTTAATAATCTAAAATATTCCGTTATCCTATTTCGTCGATCTTTCAGCATCTTATCATTAAATCGAACTTCATCAATACCAGAAGGTCCAACCACCTGCATCTTATCATAAAAAATGATTGGACACTCACATTGCGCCAAAATCCAATCTAACTCGTCGCATTCTGTTGTCATTCCAAGTCGTTCACAACTCTTTTTAAATGAGCCCCGATACGAAATATTCTTATATTGGTGTAAACGATGAGCCTCGTCTACCAATAATATATCATATCTAGACTTTGTGACATCAGATGGTGACAAAACATCCGATGCTTTTAAACCATATATACTTCGAAAAAGTTTTTTAATTGTCAGTCGTAATGACGTCTGAGGAATAACAATTCCAATCTTTTTATTGCAGAACTCTTCACTGTCCTTTAAATACTTCATAAGATAAATTGCCACAATAGTTTTACCACTACCAGGCATCCCATTAATAACAATCGATTGATTAAGGTTTTTCTTAAGACGCCCAAGTATGCTTTCAACAGCTTCTCGCTGATCGTCGTTTAATTCCTTAAATGGTGAATATTTGAACAAGTCTGAATTCTCAATTTCTTCTAATGAGCGTCGCACCAATTTTTCTTTTTGCAACCGCCTCCATAACATTCTGAACTTCTCGTCATATGTTTTCTTTTCATAATACTCTTTATCTGCTAATCCAGCATTTTTATTTGTTATTTCATACATCTCATCAGCTGCAATATATTGAATTAGCTTTGATTCATAGTCAAATGTAACTGATTGATTAAAAAAATTGGCGTATATAAAATGAACTTTATTAAATATCATTTTCTCTTCTATACTTTTGTGCTGAGACATTCGCATTAAAACATGATTCGACTCACCGATATACGCCTGCTTTCCATTTTCCAAAATATAAAGCATTGGCCAGTTTCTTAAATAGTCTTCTTGTCCAAAGTTCTGATTCTTAAAATCACCTTCTGTAATTTTATACACTCTATCTCCTCCGGTAACTTAATTTGCTTAGCTAATGTAATTATAAACAAAATTATACAATTAAAGCTTCTGTTTTACAACAGGGAGCTAACTGAGTTCCTTATATGTAATAGATAATATTAGTTATAACTTAAAAGTACCTCTTCAATAAAAATTTGAAGAGGTACCATTATTTATAATGTGATCAATATTTACTCGTAACTACTGCTTGTTCGTCATACATGTACTTTGGCTATTCAAACTCAATCGTTGCTGGTGGTTTCCCCGTACAATCATAAAGCACTCTATTAATACCCTTAACTTCATTCACAATACGACTTGAAACCTTGCCAAGTAACTCCCAAGGAAGTTCAGCAAACTCCGCTGTCATGAAGTCGGTTGTTGTTACTGCACGAAGTGCTATTGCGTAATCGTAAGTTCTCTCATCACCCATACATCCAACAGACTGCATGTTTGTTAATGCCGCGAAGTACTGGCCGATGCTGCGGTCAAGACCTGCGTTTGCGATCTCCTCACGGTAGATAGCGTCTGCTTCCTGTACTAGCTTAACTCTCTCAGGTGTAACTTCACCGATAATACGGATGCCAAGTCCTGGTCCTGGGAATGGTTGACGGAATACTAATTTTTCAGGGATTCCAAGTTCTAAACCAGCCTTACGAACCTCATCTTTAAAGAGAAGACGTAGTGGTTCTACGATTTCCTTAAAATCAACGTGCTCTGGAAGACCACCTACGTTATGGTGAGATTTGATTACTGCGGATTTACCAAGACCAGATTCGATAACGTCTGGGTAGATAGTTCCCTGTGCTAAGAAATCAACGGTTCCGATCTTCTTTGCTTCCTCTTCGAATACACGGATGAATTCCTCACCAATAATCTTACGTTTCGTTTCTGGATCTGATACTCCAGCTAATCTATCATAGAATCTTTGTTGTGCATTAACACGTACAAAATTTACATCAAACTGAGTAGTAAAGATCTGCTCAACTTCGTCACCCTCGTTCTTACGAAGTAAGCCATGGTCTACGAAGATACAAGTTAACTGCTTACCAACAGCCTTAGAGATCATGACTGCAGCTACGGAGGAGTCTACACCACCAGATAATGCACAAAGCACTTTCTTATCACCGATCTTCTCACGTAATGCCTTGATGGATTCCTCGGTAAAGGATGCCATCTTCCAGTCACCACTACATTCACATACTTCATATAAGAAGTTACGAAGCATCTTAGTACCTTCTTTGGTATGAACTACTTCTGGGTGGAACTGTACTGCATAAAGTTTCTTCTCTACCATCTCAACTGCTGCTACTGGACAAGATTCGGAACTTGAAGTAATTACAAATCCTTCCGCAGGAGTCTTAATATGGTCAGTATGGCTCATCCAGCAGATTGTATTTTCTGCAACGTCTTTGAATAATTTTGAAGTGGTATTCACCTTAATCTCTGTTTTACCATATTCTCTTACCTCAGCACTCGTTACAGTACCTCCAAGAAGTTGAGTCATCAGCTGGGCACCGTAGCAGATACCAAGTACCGGAATTCCTAACTCAAAGATACCCTTATCACAGTGTGGAGCATCTTCTGCATATACGCTTGCTGGTCCGCCGGTAAAAATAATACCCTTTGGATTTAATTCTTTTATCTTTTCCAAACTGGTGTTATAAGGCATAACTTCACAGTAAACATTACACTCTCTGACACGTCTTGCAATCAGCTGATTGTACTGTCCACCAAAATCAAGTACAACTACCATTTCCTTATTCACAATTGCTTCCTCCTAATATGCTTTCTCTATCAAATTTAACTTCTATTATAGAAACACTCGAATATACACCTGCTTAGTCAGCTAGATATTTGTTCCAAGAACGACGCGAAGAAATATCCAGGTGAAGGAAAATTTTTTCCTCTCTCTCAAGCAACACAAACAATGCATAAAAATCGGACGAAGAAAACGAATGTCAATGGCTTTCATCTTCATTCTTCTAATATGAAGTTTAATAATTTCTTAGGTAGTGTCCTGCGACACCTTAGAAATGCTCTTCACACTTATTTCCCAATCTCAAACCATTATTTGTTACCTTCTTATGTTTCCATAAACCTTCAAAATCTATGTCACTCATTTTACAACATTTTTTGCAAATGTTCTAGTATAAAAATATTTTTCCACAGAATCAATAATTTTCATACCAAAAGCACACAGCACTTCGACATAATTTTGGTGATATATAGTCGGTGATTAATTTCTAACATTCTTTTTTCGCTCACAACCCGCTTTTGCTCCTCGCAAAAACGGTTCACTCGAAACAATGTTGAAATTTTTAATCACCGACTATATAGCAGCATTTTTAGAAGTGTTAGGAAGACTAATCCGCCTTTGAATAGATTTCGTTTGCTGTCTTTACTAGCTGATAAAACTCTGCGCGATATTCATCTTGTTTATAATCAGTGCTTTCTAATCTAGATAGAACCTTTGCAAATGCCGCATCTCCCTTATACTCGCTATCTTTTAATAACAAGCCAAATTCTGCTACTGCGGAAGCAAATGCCAAGTTATTGGTCAGAGTGTCCGCTAATCCTTCTTCTCCTACTGGTTCTGATATAAGAATTGATTTTTGTTCCCCAGGTTTTTTATATCGAATATTAACAGTTAATAATTCATCCACCAGATTCGTCTGTTCTGTTGTCTGATATTTTAACTCTGTCTCTGGAATCTCCATCTTGGAATCCGTCAACACAAGTTCATATAACACGGTAACTGAATGTCCTGCGCCTACCTCACCAGCGTCTTTGGCATCATCGTTGAAATCCTCAGTAGCAAGTCTTCGATTGTCATACCCTAACAAACGATACCCTTTTACCTTTGCAGGGTTAAATTCAACCTGAAATTTTACATCAGCCGCTACTGTAAGTAAGGTGGCACCCATTTCCTCCACTAATACCTTTCTTGCTTCCATTAAGGAATCAATATAAGCATAATTTCCATTTCCATGGTCAGCAAGAGCTTCCATCTTGTTGTCTTTGATATTTCCAGTTCCAAAACCAAGCACGGAAAGTGCAACACCGCTCTTTCTCTTCTCCTCAATTAAATTAGTCAGCTCACTCTCACTAGTGATACCAACATTTAAGTCGCCATCCGTTGCTAAAATCACACGGTTATTCCCACCCTCAATATAATTCTCCATTGCGATCTGATAAGCTGTTTCAATTCCTTTGCTTCCATAAGTCCCACCACTTGCTTCTAACTCGGTGATCGCTGTCTGGATTTTTTCCTTTTGGTCACCTTTCGCTCCGCTTAGCACAACCATATCACTTCCAGCATACGTAACAATAGAGATACTGTCTTTTTCAGTGAGATTTTCTGTTAATAATAAAAATGCTCTCTGAACTAATGGTAATTTATTCTCGTCCATCATCGACCCTGACACATCGATTAAAAATACTAGATTCGCAGGTGCGCTCTTTGAAAAATCTACCTTTTCTGTCTGGATTCCAACTAAAAATAATTTGGTATCCGGGTTCCAAGGGCAGTCAGAAAGCTCCGTCGTCACACCAAATGGTGATTCTCCGTCTGGTTGCTTGTAATCATAATTAAAATAATTAAGCATCTCCTCGATTCTTACCGCACCAGTATCCACCATTCTGCCTTCTTTTAACATACGGCGAATGTTACTATAAGAGGCCGTATCCACATCTGCGGAAAAAGTGGAGAGTGGCTGATTTTTCGTCGATTGATACCTCTGTTCTTCCACTTTATTGTATTCTTCAGTTGTAAAGTCCAAATTAACACTGCTATCCATATCTGCTTTACCAGAATCATAAGCTTTTGCTTCCGATTCCGAAAAGGTGTAATTTTTACTAGTCGAAGTATCAAATAGAATATCGGAAGCCATGTTATTCGACTCCTGCCCAGTAGACTTATCCATTTTACTAGCACATGCCATGATATTTGGCAATATTAACACGGTACACAGTATAAGTGCCATTCTTTTTAAAACCCTATTCCTTTTTTTCATAATTCCCGCTCCTCTCCAAACTAAGAAATCATTCTTACACCACCAATCCAAGCACATCCCTATATGGAACAAATGATTACTCTTTATAAAACACTTTAGAAAGCCCTCCTCTAGCTATAAAATGCTAGATTGTTATGAATTAATAGCGCCAGTCATATTAAGTTAATTTTTTATCCTTAGTACCATCGCGATTACTTATTAGACGATGACTATTTACATTTTGTTCCATAGACACCTGCCCTTCATAAACATAAATAAGCCCTTTCATAAACATAAATAAGCCCTTTCATAAACACTGAATTTCATATTCATTTCCCCAGCAAAGAGCAGCAGGTTTTTCCTTCCAATACGCATTTCTAACTTAAAAATAGAAAAATTCTATTCTTACGTTGTAGACCTACTTCATAGTTTAATATTCATTAAGTATTTCTATTTTATTATATAGAACTAAATACACAAAAATTTACGATACATATTCCGTATTTTTTGGTAAAAATAACACATTCATTGAAAGAAACCATAGTATTTTGCTATGTTTGACTATTTACTTTTAATTTAGATATGATACAATTTAATTAGACTATAAGGTATTGCGCTGTTTTTGAAATACATATTGTCAGCGCTTTCATTACCCTTTGTAATTAGATGTAATGTCATTATATATTTTGTTAGGAGGCTACTTATGAACAAAGTTGAATTGAAACCAGGGATCTACGATGTCGGAGCAATTGATTGGAACGTTCGTTCCTTCCATGGCTATACCACAAATCGTGGAGCAACCTATAATGCATATTTAATTATTGACGAGAAGATTGCTTTAATTGATGCAGTTAAGGTGGGCTTCACAGAAGAATTATTAAACCGTATCCGCGAAATCATAGATCCAGCCAAGATTGACTATGTTGTTTCTAATCACGTGGAGATGGACCACTCTGGTGCTCTTCCTGGTGTTATGGAAATAGCAAAAAATGCGACCCTCGTTACCTCATCCCCAAATGGCTTAAAAGGCTTAATGGCTCATTATGGTAAGGATTATAACTATCTACCTGTGAAAAGTGGTGATACTCTTTCTCTTGGTAAACGTACGTTATCCTTCCTTGGAACTCCAATGCTTCACTGGCCAGATAATATGGTAACTTATTGTCCAGAAGAGAAGATTTTATTCTCCAACGATTGCTTTGGACAACACTATGCTACAAATAAACGCTTTGATGATGAAGTGGATTATGATAAAGCAATGCAGGAAGCATTGAAATACTATGCTAATATTCTTCAACCATTCCAACTTCCAATGAAGAAAACTCTACCTTTAATTGAAGGTTTGGAGTTAGATATGATTGCACCAAGCCATGGTATTATCTGGAGAAGCCATGTTAAGGATATTATTAATAAGTATCATGTATGGTCAAGCGATGAAAATGAGAAAAAAGCTTTGGTTATATACGATTCCATGTGGCATTCCACTGAAAAGATGGCTTTATCCGTGGTGGAAGGATTTTCACGTAAAGGGCTTACTACGATGCTTTATGACTTAAAGGAAATTCATATCTCCGATATTATGTCCGAAGTATTAAAAGCAGATTACATTGCAGTTGGTTCTCCAACCCTTAACCACTGTATGCTTCCAACGGTTGCTTCCTTCCTTTGCTACTTAGAAGGTTTAACATTAAAGAATAAGAAGGCCTTCGCATTCGGTTCTTATGGTTGGGGCGGACAAAGCGTACCAGCAGTTCATGATAAGTTGGCATCTTTCGGTTATGAGATGGTATTAGATCCAATTAAGATTAGTTATATCCCAACCCCAGAACAGTTACGTGAGATTGAGGATAAAGTTGCTGCATTATAATCATTCGAACATGTAAATAATGTGATATCTATCAACATAAAGTTAAAGGACAATGTCAGATACTCTGCTGTTACGCAAGAATATCTGACATTGTCCTTTTCTTTCATTCGATTTTCTTTTACTTAATTTTCTTTTACTTAATTTTCTTTTACTTGATTTTCTTTTACTTGATTTTCTTTTACTCGATTTTATTAACCGATTTTTTTCGCTCGATTTACCTTAACTCATCCAAACTCTTTTCATAAGAAGGCAGATATTCGGTCATAAAAACTTCTACCTCCGGTAACTCCATTCTCTTTAATGCCTCTTCAATACTAGTTTTTGCTTTTAAAAATTCTGTATTACCAGTCTTTTCTTCCTCCATGCACTTAATGAGGGCGGATAATTTATCTGCTCCTTTTACGAGCTTCCACAGATAACTTTCTTCCTCTGCCGCAAAGAATATGCTTTGATATTCTTCTCTGATATCTTCTGGCAACATGCCAAGGAGCTGGTTTGCTGCATTTTCTTCAATTTTCTGAAATGCTCCTAAGATATCTCGATTATAATACTTGATAGGAGTTGGCATATCTCCTGTAATTATCTCGGTAGCATCATGATATAAACCTATCAATGCCGCTTTTTCTGCATTTAAGTCTTTCTGAAACCTCTTCCTTCCAATCACAGCAAGTGCATGAGACAGCATACTTACCTCAAGAGAGTGTTCACTAATATTTTCAGAAATTGCATTTCTCATCAATGCCCACCGTTCAATATACTTCATTCTTGACATCATCGCATAAAAATGATACTCCATATCTATTCCCCGTTCTTCCCCTTCTACTAACCTACCCTCTAACCTCTTCGAGATATCTCTTTATATAATAACCCGTATATGACTCTTTCACCTTAGCAACCTCTTCCGGGGTTCCCTTAGCAATCACCGTACCGCCTTTATCTCCACCTTCTGGTCCGATATCGATAATATAGTCCGCAGTCTTAATTACATCGAGGTTATGCTCTATCACTACAACCGTATTACCACCCTCGGATAGTCGTTGTAAGATGTCCACTAACTTATGAACATCTGCGAAGTGAAGACCCGTGGTTGGCTCATCTAAGATATAGATTGTCTTTCCGGTACTACGTTTGCTTAGTTCTGTTGCTAACTTAATACGCTGTGCCTCACCACCAGAAAGAGAAGTGGAAGGATGGCCAAGCTTTAAGTAAGAGAGGCCAACATCATTCAGGGTTTCTATCTTTCTCTTGATCGATGGCACATTCTCAAAGAATTTCACCGCTTCTTCTACTGTCATATCAAGAACATCATAGATATTCTTTCCTTTATACCGAACATCTAAGGTCTCACGATTATAGCGTTTACCTCCACAGACCTCACACGGAACATAGATATCCGGTAAGAAGTTCATCTCAATCTTAATGATACCATCACCGCTACAAGCTTCACAACGTCCGCCCTTTACATTAAAACTAAAGCGACCCTTACTGTATCCCTTCATCTTTGCATCTTGTGTCGCTGCAAATAAATCACGGATTTGATCAAATACACCGGTATAAGTAGCAGGATTTGATCTAGGAGTACGTCCGATTGGTGACTGGTCAATGTTAATAACCTTATCAAGCTTATCTATTCCTATCATATCGTCGTGTTTCCCCGGAATACAACGAGCCCTGTTTAAATCTCTTGCCAAACGTTTATATAAAATCTGTGTCACTAAGGAACTCTTACCAGAACCAGATACCCCTGTAACACAGGTCATGACTCCAAGAGGAATATCCACATTGATATTACGAAGATTATTCTCTTTTGCACCCTTAATCGTTAAGTAACCAGTTGGTTCTTTTCTCACCTTTGGTACCGGAATCTTAATTCTTCCGCTTAAGTAAGCACCAGTAATCGAGTTTGGATTGTCCATGATTTCCTGTGCAGTACCTACCGCTACTACCTCACCACCATGCTCTCCTGCGCCAGGGCCGATATCTACAATACAATCTGCTGCAAACATCGTGTCTTCATCATGCTCAACTACAATCAGCGTATTTCCAAGGTCTTTCAGATGCTTTAAGGTCTTTAAAAGTTTATCATTATCTCTTTGATGCAAACCGATACTTGGCTCGTCCAAGATATAAGCAACACCTACTAAGCCTGAGCCAATCTGAGTAGCCAGACGAATTCTCTGTGCCTCTCCGCCGGATAATGTTCCTGTTGCTCTGGCAAGGGTTAGATAATCAAGACCTACATCCATTAAGAATCCGATTCTGGCACGAATTTCTTTTAATACCAGCTCACCAATCTTTAACTGCATTGGTGTTAAACTAAGGTTGTTCATGAATTCGTAAAGTTCTCGAATGGATAAACCCGTAACATCTGCAATATTCATATCACCTACGGTAACAGCAAGTGCCTCTCGCTTCAGTCTCTTTCCCTTACAAGCCTTACATGGAGTGGTATTCATAAATGTCTCGTATTCTGCACGTTGTGTCTCTGAACCAGTTTCACGATATCTACGTTCCATATTTCGAATTAATCCTTCGAATGCCACATCGTAAACACCTACACCACGCTGTCCTTGATAGTGAACCTTTACAGTCTTACCATCCGTACCATGCATAATAATATATTTTATCTTATCAGGATAGTCACGATATGGTGTACTTAATTTAAAATCATACTCTTTTGCGAGTGCTTCCATCGTAGCCCTTGTATAACTTCCTTTATCAGTTACGGATGCCCAGCCCATTGCAGCAATCGCGCCATCATCGATACTTAGTGAAGTATCTGGAATTAATAATTCTTCTGAAAATTCCATCTTAATACCAATACCATGACACTCTGGACACGCTCCGAACGGATTATTAAAGGAGAAAGTTCTTGGTTCCATCTCTTCCATACTGATTCCACAATCCGGACAGGAAAAACTTTGAGAGAATGTTAACTGCTCCCCTCCGATAACATCAACGATAAGAAGACCATCACTTAATTTTAGAACACTTTCCACAGAATCCGTAAGTCTCTTTTCGATTCCAGACTTTACAACGATACGGTCTACCATTATCTCGATATTATGTTTTTTATTCTTTTCCAGTTTAATCTCTTCGGTCAGCTCATATAGATTTCCATCTACCATTACACGAACATAACCGCTTTTTTTAGCCTGCTCAAATATTTTAACGTGCTCACCTTTTCTACCACGTACTACAGGGGAAAGAAGTTGTAATTTCGTACCTTCTGGTAATCTCATAATCTCATCTACCATCTGGTCAACGGTCTGTTTCTTAATTTCCTTCCCGCAGACAGGACAATGTGGAATACCGATTCTTGCATAGAGCAAACGGAAATAATCATAAATTTCTGTCACTGTTCCAACCGTAGATCTTGGATTACGGTTTGTTGATTTTTGGTCTATGGATATCGCAGGAGATAATCCTTCAATACTTTCCACATTCGGTTTCTCCATCTGACCAAGGAACTGTCTTGCATAAGACGATAACGATTCCATATATCGTCTCTGCCCCTCTGCATAGATTGTATCAAATGCAAGAGAGGATTTACCGGAACCGCTAAGCCCCGTAAGAACAACAAATTCATCTCTTGGTATATCAACACTAATTCCCTTAAGATTATGTTCTTTGGCACCGCGGATTTTGATAAAGTGTTTATTATCAGCCATCGTGTTAACCTCTATTCTAATTTCTATTAGTCTAACTCATTAATTTGCTTCTTTAATTCTAACAATTTATCACGAAGCTCTGCTGCAAGCTCGAAATTCAATTCAGCTGCTGCCGTATGCATCTCTTTTGTTAATTTCTTCGCTACCGCTTCTAATTCCTTGCGACTCATAGATTCGTAGTCCTTCACATTCATATCATACATTTCTTTGCTTACTTTCTTAGAAATGCTGATTAGTTCACGTACTTTTTTCTTTATTGTCTGAGGTGTAATGTCATGTTTTTCATTGTATTCATCCTGAATCTTACGACGACGCTCGGTCTCTCTAAGTGCCTTATCCATTGAATCAGTAATTCTGTCGGCATACATAATAACGCGACCTTCTGCATTACGAGCAGCACGTCCAATTGTCTGAATCAATGATGTTTCGGAACGTAAGAATCCTTCTTTATCCGCATCAAGAATCGCAACTAAGCTAATCTCAGGGATATCAAGACCCTCACGTAATAAGTTAATACCAACTAATACATCAAACACATCCATACGCATGTCACGGATAATTTCTGAGCGTTCTAGTGTATCAATATCCGAATGTAGATATTTTATGCGGATTCCTAACTCTCTCATATAATCCGTTAAATCTTCTGCCATTCTCTTGGTTAATGTCGTGATCATAACCTTATTTTTCTTCGCTGTTTCCTTATTTACTTCAGAAACCAAATCATCAATCTGCCCATGTACTGGTCTAACTTCAACAATCGGATCAAGCAGACCTGTTGGTCGAATAATCTGCTCTGCACGTAGTAACTCATGATCTTTTTCATATACATTTGGTGTAGCAGAAACAAAAAGCATCTGATTAATTTTACTCTCAAATTCCGTAAAGTTTAAAGGTCGGTTAGCCTTCGCAGACGGTAGGCGGAATCCATAATCCACCAAGGTACTCTTTCTTGACTGGTCACCTGCATACATTCCTCGTACCTGCGGGATGGTAATATGCGATTCATCCACAATGATTAAGAAATCATCTGGGAAATAATCAATCAAGGTATGAGGTGTACTCTCTGGCGTCAAACCTGCAAGGTGCATCGAGTAGTTTTCAACTCCTGAGCAAAAACCAGTTTCTCGTAGCATCTCAATATCAAAATGAGTACGCTCCGAGATTCTCTGCGCTTCTAAAAGCTTGTCCTCACTCTTAAAATACCGGATCCGCTCCTCTAACTCTGCCTCTATATTAACAATAGCCTTCTCAAGATTCTCCTTGGATACAACATAATGAGATGCAGGGAAGATAACCATATGCTCTAACGTACACTTAATCTCACCAGTTAAAACATCTATCTCCGTGATACGCTCCACCTCATCACCAAAGAATTCGACTCTGAATGCCAGATCTGATCCAGTAATCGGGAATATTTCAACAACATCGCCACGAACACGAAACGTACCTCGCTTAAAATCCATATCATTTCTTGTATACTGAATCTCAACAAGACGACGAAGCACATCATCACGATCTTTTATCATTCCCGGACGTAGGGAAAGTGTCATGTTTTGATAATCTACCGGGCTACCTAGTCCATAAATACAAGATACCGATGCAACAATAATTACATCACGTCGTTCCGTTAATGCTGCCGTCGCCGAATGACGCAGCTTATCAATTTCATCATTGATGGCAGAGTCTTTCTCTATATAAGTATCAGTTGATGGCACATAAGCTTCTGGCTGATAATAGTCATAGTAGGAAACAAAGTATTCCACTGCATTCTCTGGAAAGAATTCTTTAAACTCACCATACAGCTGTGCTGCTAACGTCTTATTATGTGCGATGATTAACGTAGGACGATTCAACCTTTGAATGACATTCGCCATTGTAAAGGTCTTACCAGAACCGGTAACGCCTAGTAAGGTTTCAAACTGATTTCCTTCTTCAAACCCCTTAACCAAAGCTTCTACCGCCTCAGGCTGATCTCCAGTCGGTGCAAATTCCGACACTAATTTAAAATGATCCATGTTTGCCTCTCCTGTCTTCTCTCAGTCCATACTAATTCTTAGTCATTATATCATAACCATATTTTAGATGCAATATTTTTCGAATGTCTGTTCGAATCTTTCCATTCTAAATTTCTAACAAGAAATCGATGTTTGTTCTCAATATTTTCACCTAAAATATACAAAGAATGTAAAATAAATTATAAATTGTAAAAAATATCTTTACTTTTGAATTAATATTTATTTAATTTGAGTATTGTTCCTATTTGCATTTTATGCTATATTTCAATCGTAATTTTGGTTGTTTTGTTTCATTTTGATTTTCTATTAAGAAACAAACCGAATTAGGGCTTTTATTCTAAGGTATAAATTTCATTCTACCATTTCTATTGATTAGTTTGTTAAAACTTTCATTCGCTATTTACTAACTTAATAACGACTTTTCCGTGAAACGTGAATACATAATTTACCCCCAAAAAACTCTATTCGCTTTGTCCCGCTACATGTCTCATAGTATGCTAGTTCTCAGTGACCACATCAAACGCAACCAAAAATTTCTTTTAATAATTCCTCAAAAACCTGAATTTCAACAAAAGAAAAGGAGAACAAATGTTTCAATCAATTCGTGTCAAACTTATTACAATTATAGCCTTATTATCAATCTTAGCGCTTAGTGTCTCTGCTACCAGTGCTAGGTCGGCAAAGGATGTTTATGAAGACGGTAAAGAAATTAGCCAACATTATCTCATTAACATCATGTGTATTGACCAATTGCAAAAGGACATCCAAACACTTCAAAAAATCTTATATCTCCATTGTATTACTACTGACAATGACAAACTGATAGAGTTAGAAGGCCAAGTAAGCTCTGTCTATGAAACTATTACAAAAACTCATACTGATTTTAGTGCGCTTCTAAAAGACGAAGAAACGAGGCAATCATTCAATGAGTATCTATCCGTCTATAAAGTAGCTGCTGCAACGTTTAAAACAGCCTTTGAAACTAGCCATGAAGGTGATAAAACCAAGGCTCTAGAGATAGCGAACAAAGAACTCATTACCTTGGCCACTCAGATGGAAAATATCCTGGCAGAAATGCTATCCAAAAATATCGTTGGCGTAAATGAAGCCACAAAAGACCTAAAATTAAGCTACCAGCGTTCTATCAATACCACAGTGATAACGGTAGCAATCGTAGCTGTTTTAGTTCTTGCTTCCATCACTGTTATTGCGCGCTATATCCTTCATCCATTAAAGAAAACAACTACCCAACTAAATCATATCATGAAAACAATTCAAGAGGATAAGGGTGACCTGACTCTACGTGTTGATTGTAAAAGCAAGGATGAGTTCGGCGTATTAGTAACTGGAATTAACACGTTCCTTGATACTCTCCAAGCAACCATTAAAAATATTGTATCTACAACGAACCAACTTAATTCTAGTATTCAAACTGTTGTATCCAGCCTCGGTACTGCAAATGATGCCTCCTGTGATATTTCCTCCACCATGCAAGAATTAGCCGCAAGTACCGAGGAAATTGCAGCTACCGTAGTAAATGTGACGGAAAATGCTAACAATACCGATACTATGGTTGATACCATGTCAACACGTACTACTAATTTACTTTCTTATACAGATGAAATGCAAACGAAAGCCAACGAAATTAAGGAAAAGGGCTTTGAAAATAAGAATAGAACTATTGATATTATTAACCATATTAATAGCGCTCTCACAAAAGCAATCGAAGACAGCAAACAAGTACAAAGCATCAATGATTTGACCGGAGAAATTCTAAGTATTTCAAGTCAAACTAATCTACTTGCCCTAAATGCCTCTATCGAAGCAGCTCGTGCCGGGGAAGCCGGTAGGGGATTTGCAGTTGTCGCAGAGGAAATCCGACAATTAGCTGATAGCAGCCGTACCACTGCAAATAGCATACAAACCATTAGTAACACGGTGTTAACTGCTGTCGAAAATCTTGCAAATAGTTCAGAACAGATCCTCCAGTTTATGAATACCACCGTTGTGAACGACTATGATTCCTTCGTAAAGGCAGGCATCCAATATCATGACGATGCTACCAGCATAAAAACTACCATGGATGAATTCGAATCCCTCACCACACAGATTAAGGGCATGATGGCTGATATGGTCGTAGCCTTTGATGGTATCAATCGCTCTATTGATGAAAGTGCAATCGGTGTCACCAATGTTGCCAATAGCACAACCAGCCTCGTTAGCAACATGGACGTTATTCAACAAGACATGTATCAGAATGAGCAGATCTTAGCTCACTTAAAGGAAGAAGCGGATAGATTTACAAATATTTAATCATACTATGTAGTAAACAGCGTTCTGTCTTAAATCCTGAAGATCATGAATCAATTCTTGTTAACTTGCAAACAAGAAAATCAAGCTTCGTAAACGTTTCCTTGTCATGAATATAAAAATCGATTTCTATAGCGTATATCCACTATCAGAAATCGATTTTTTATTACTATATTTTTTTAATAACACGGATTATCCTATTGTTCCTCCATAAGACGCACAATAGACTCTTGCTCTTTATCGTCAAGTATCCCATCGTGATCTAGAAGAACAATCATCTTCCCATTTCTGTTCGCTACTAACTTCGCATACTTCGTTTTCTTACTTTTAATAATAACAGGAACTTCATTCAGATCTTTTGAGCTAAATTCGACAATACCATCCACGGCATCTACCTTGAACCCAACTGTCATACCATTGGTTTTGGTAACAACCAATTGAGAGGTTGTAGACTCCACTTCAGGCAATCCGAATTTCACACGGAGGCTGTATACTGGGATAACTTCTCCTCTCAGATTCAAAATGCCGAGAATATAGTCTGGAGCATTAGGAACTGGAACGACTCCATGATAAGTTTCAATTGCATTCACAATCAAGATATCAAATCCGTACTCTTCCCCTCCTAGTTTAAATACTACCTGTTTTGTTGCCTCCATACTAACCCTCCATTCCTGCGCATGTGCGCAATAAAATTATCGTATGTTTTGTACTGCATTTACATATTACTAAGCTTCCTCATCGCTGGAAGTATGAATCCACTTAAGATAAGCATTAATAAACGGATCTATATTACCGTCCAGAACGCCAAGTGCATTAGAAACTTCTGTATTGGTTCTATGATCTTTCACCATAGTATAGGGCTGAAGAACATAGGATCTTATTTGATTTCCAAAATTAATGTCTCTTATCTCGCCACGAATACCGGATTCTTTTGCTTGATTTTCTTCTTGTTTCTTTAAATAAAGCTTTGCCTTTAACATCTGCATCGCCTTATCCTTGTTTTGAAACTGAGAACGTTCATTTTGACATTGTACTACAATACCAGTTGGAAGGTGGGTAATACGTATAGCAGAAGATGTCTTATTCACATGCTGTCCACCTGCACCAGAAGAGCGGTACGTATCAATACGCAAATCTTCTTCATTAATCTCAATATCGATATCCTCTTCAATATCAGGCATAACATCACAGGAAACAAAAGAAGTTTGTCTCTTCCCAGCAGCATTAAACGGGGAGATACGAACCAGACGATGAACCCCTCGTTCTGACTTTAGATGACCGTATGCATTAATACCATTTATCTGAAGAGTAACAGACTTATAGCCGGCTTCTTCACCGTCTAAAAAATCTAAAAGCTCTGTGGTATATCCTTTTTTGTCTGCCCAGCGTTGGTACATACGATATAACATACTTGCCCAGTCACAGCTTTCCGTTCCGCCCGCACCTGCATGTAGGGTAAGTATCGCATTATCCTTGTCATACTCATCGGATAATAATGTACTTAATCTAAGCTCCTCAAGTGAATCAATAAACTGCTCTAACTCTTGTTCAATCTCAGGAATTAACTCTGGATCCTCTTCTTCATATCCCATCTCAAGCAGAGTTAAAATGTCATCATACTGCCCCTTTAAACCATTGTATTCCGAAACGATATCTTTCAGATTCTTTAGTTCTTTCATGTAGGCTTGTGACTTTTCTGTGGAATCCCAAAAATTTGGTTCTTCCATAATTCCTTCAATTTCTTCAATCCTCAGCTTCTTATTAGTGAGGTCAAAGTGAATCCCCCACTTCGATTAGCGGCTTTTCATATTGACTCAGTGTGTACTTAAACTGATCCAATTCAACCATCTAACCACCTCATTTCTTTTCATATTCTTATTACTATATTTTTATCATGGTTGTTGCTGTATTGCAGCATCTTGGTTTCTATTTAGAAAGTAAAAATGGAATTCCTTTGAGCTTCAATCTCAATTAATACTGTTAACTTTCATTATTACTTTATTCTATAGATTTTCAAATTCACTTTATCCTATTAACTTTCAACTTCACTTTATTCTACAGGAAAGCGGACATTACATCCGCTTTCTATTTCATAACAAGGAAAAGTTCGCCAGGCGTGCTTTTCCTTGTTTCTCTATCATAAACCTTACCCTTGGTGTAAATTAGATTCTTCCAACTCCACCACAGCAATGCTTATATTTCTTTCCACTTCCACATGGGCATGGATCATTTGGCTGAACTTTCTTGGTTGCTCTCTTTACAGGAGCTTTCGCTACAGATTCATCACGGTTTGTACCGGTAACCTTAGCCACCTCTTCACGTTCTACCTTCTGCTCGATACGAACATGCATTAATGCCTTTACGGTATCTTCTGTAATAGCATTAATCATCGTGTCAAACATTTCAAAACCGCTAAACTTATATTCTGTTTTAGGATCTCTCTGACCATATGCTTGTAAACCGATACCTTGACGTAATTGATCCATATCATCAATATGATCCATCCACTTACGGTCAATTACTCGAAGAAGTACGACACGCTCCACCTCTCTTAAATGCTCTTTCTCTGGGAACTCTGCTTCCTTCTCTTCGTATAGCTTCACTGCCTTTTCTTTTAACATATGAATTAATTCATTTTTCTTCATATGTCTGATTTGATCATCCGTTAACTCCACTGGTTCCATTGGAATAATTGGAAGTAACATCTGATTTAACTCTGCTAAATCCCATTCTTCTGGAAGTTGGTCGTCGCTAATACAAGCATTTACACAAGATTCAACATTATCTGTAATCATCTTAAAGATAACATCTCTCATGCTTTCGCCATTTAATACTTTACGTCTCTCCGCATAGATAATCTCACGCTGCTCGTTATTTACCTTATCGTACTCAAGAAGATTCTTACGAATACCAAAGTTATTATCCTCGATTTTCTTTTGTGCCTTCTCGATAGCACCACTTAACATCTTATGCTCAATCTGCTCACCTTCTGGTAAACCAAGGGACTTAAAGATTGTATTTAAACGTTCCGAACCAAACAAACGCATCAAATCGTCTTCCAATGAGATATAGAAACAGGATTCACCTGGATCACCCTGACGACCCGAACGACCACGTAACTGGTTATCAATACGTCTGGATTCATGACGCTCTGTACCGATGATCTTAAGACCACCAAGTTCTTTTACACCTTCTCCAAGCTTAATATCCGTACCACGACCAGCCATGTTAGTAGCAATTGTTACAGCACCCTTTTGGCCAGCATCTGCAATAATTTCCGCCTCTAGTTCATGGAACTTCGCATTTAATACCTTGTGAGGAATGTTCTTTTTCTTTAATAACTCACTGATTTCTTCGGATGCTTCGATTGTAATTGTACCAACAAGCACCGGCTGTCCTGCCTTATGAGCTTCCACAATTGCATTTACAACCGCATTTAATTTTTCTCTCTTGGTACGATATACGGCATCATCTTTATCAACACGTGCAACTGGGCGATTGGTTGGTACTTCTACAACGTCCATTCCGTAGATTTCACGAAATTCGTTTTCTTCAGTTAATGCAGTACCAGTCATACCACATTTCTTAGCGTATTTATTAAAGAAGTTCTGGAAGGTAATGGTTGCAAGTGTCTTACTCTCTCTCTTAACCTTTACATGTTCCTTTGCTTCTATTGCCTGATGTAAACCGTCAGAATATCTTCTACCTGGCATAATACGTCCGGTAAAGTCATCTACGATTAATACCTCGTCATCCTTCACAACATAATCCTTATCCTTAGCCATTAAGTAATGAGCTCTTAATGCTAAGATAATGTTATGCTGAATTTCAAGATTCTCAGGATCTGCAAGATTTTCTATCTTAAAGAAACGCTCTACCTTTTCCACACCCTCTGCAGTAAGGTTTACGTTCTTTTCCTTCTCATTGACAACAAAATCGCCAGTTTCTTGATCATCTTCTTTCATGATGATATCCATCTTAGTAAGCTCTTTCGCTGTACCTTTGGTTAACTGACGAGCTAAGATGTCACATGCTTCATACAGTCTTGTTGACTTACCACTTTGACCAGAAATAATAAGAGGAGTTCTAGCCTCATCAATTAATACAGAGTCAACCTCATCGATGATAGCAAAGTGTAAATCTCTCATAACAAGCTGCTCTTTATAAATAACCATGTTATCTCTTAAGTAATCAAAACCTAATTCGTTATTCGTAGCATAAGTAATATCACAATTATATGCTTTTCTTCTTTCGTCATTATCCATGTCGTTTAAGATGCATCCAACACTTAAACCAAGAAAACGATGAACTTCACCCATCCACTCAGCGTCACGCTTTGCAAGATAGTCATTTACGGTTACGATGTGTACGCCTTCTCCTTCGAGTGCGTTAAGGTATGCTGGAAATGTAGACGTAAGTGTCTTACCTTCACCAGTTCTCATCTCAGAGATTCTTCCCTGATGAAGAATGATACCACCAAGTAGCTGAACATAATAAGCTCTATTACCAAGGGTTCTCTTCCCAGCTTCTCGAACTACTGCATAAGCTTCTACTAAGATATCGTCTAATGTTTCACCATTTTTCAAACGATTCTTAAACTCTATTGTCTTGCCTCTTAGTTCATCATCCGAAAGTTTTATCATCTCCGGCTCTAATGCTTCTATCTTATCTGCTATTGGTCGGATAAGTTTTATCTCTCGTTCGCTGTGTGTTCCAAACAGTTTCTTTATTAATCCCATTTACGTTTTCACTCCTAACATTTCATTGTAAAGCCCCATGCGTTCTCCCAATCAAGGTTAGAACGAATAAAGCAGGTAAGCATGCGGACTCTACAACTTGATGTGTATCTTATTTCGCGCCTACCATCGCTTTTAAACCCTATAGATTCTATTGTATCATTTACACCTCTACTATTCAACAATAAATTACTTGGTCTGTGTGCATTGTTCTTCCAATATAACAAGGCTGTTACTAAGCGTTCCAAAGGTCTTTCCCTTTGTCTTACTTAACAACAGCCTTATCTATATGCATGTTAGCACTCTAAATTCATTTGTATGATTTCATTTAAGCTCTTAACTACCGATACGTTCTTTCAGTTAAATTTTAAGGAACTACCCCTTCGCCTCCTAGAATTCAGGCTCAATTAAACCGTAAGAATTACCTTTTCTCTTATAAACTACATTTACTTCATCGGTTTCTGCATTGCGGAAAACGTAGAAGCTATGTCCAAGAAGCTCCATCTGTACACAAGCTTCTTCTGCATCCATTGGCTTCATAGCGAATCTCTTTACACGAGTAATGTTAATTTCCTCTTCATCGCTTACGTCGCTTTCGTCCTCTTCAAAAAAGGATGGATTAAAGTTTGCTGAAGACTGTTTCATGTCTATCAGTTTATTTTTATACTTTTTAAGTTGTCTCTCAATTACTTCTTCAACAAGATCTATGGAAGCATACATATCACTGCTTACTTGTTCTGCTCTAACGATATTACCTTTCATAGGAATAGTAACTTCAATTTTCTGACGATCTCTTTCAACACTCAATGTAACATGAATCTCTGTCTCTGGATTAAAATATTTTTCCAACTTTCCGATCTTCTCATAGATTGCACTCTTAAGTCCCTCTGTTACATCAATATTCTTACCGCTGATTATATAACGCATACTGACCAACTCCTTATCGTCTGATATTCCAACATAAGCTAGACAGTGAATTATGATCCTTTATGTCTTTCTTTATGTTACTGTTATTATACCACTATTTAAAATCTTAGACAAGCCCTTCTGTCCAAAAATTATCATATTTTCATCAAATTGTCCCACTCATTTTATAATTGGTCGAATTTTGTTTCAACTTTACTCTCAATATCTCCTTTAATATTCTATATAAAGCACTTATTCTAAATTATTCGACAATATTCCGAGCAAATGAAGCTTTAAAATCTCATTTTTCCGACAATATTATTGTCAAGTGCGTCTTTTGAAAATAATAGTCATATTGTACAATTTTACAGATATGACAAAACACATATTCGAGCTTGACACGATTTTTTTATACGACAAATGTGGTTATTCACTGTGGATAATGTGGATAACTCCGTGCATAACTTTTAAAGTACGTCATTTTCTATGTTTTTTTTGTGGATAACTTTTGGAATAATTTTTTCTTACCTTTATATATTTGTTGTTTATTCCCAAATATGTAAATTGGTTTGTGCACTTTGTATAACCTCTTTCTTGTCAATAGCATTTTTGAAGATTATTTTATTTCTATATTTTCTTTGTATTCTGACAATTATCAGAATTTTTCTGTACTCTCTTGTCAAACTATTCCGCTTTCTATTGTCTAAATAGCGCCATCACCACCAACAATTTCTTATAAAACAAAGAGCATCCTACCTTTATACGAAATGCAAACTACCCAACGAGGGCTTTCTGTTGTATCAACAAGAAAAAGCACGCTTTGCGAACTTTTCCTTGTCATGAATAAAAATTGGAGAATAACATAGGCAATGGTATGCCCTACATCATTCTCCAATCATAACGTTTGATTTCTATATTACTATTTTTATATATTATTCAAATAGCGCTCTACACCGGTTACCGCAACCGCTCCATCAGATGCTGCTGTAATAACCTGTCTAAGTTCCTTCGTACGGATATCCCCTGCTGCGAATACACCAGGAACATTCGTTTCACAACTTTCATCTGCGACAATATAGCCGCCTCTGTCAACTTCTACAGTAGGTGTATAGACTAATGAATTCGGTACATTACCTACTGCTATAAATATACCCTCCAAATTAAGTTCCGATTCTTCTTTCGTAACAACATTTCGTACCTTTACTCCGTTAACAGCGTCAGTACCAGTAATTTCATCCACCACACTATTCCAATGAACGGTTACATTCTCAAAAGATAATAGCTTTGTAATTAAAGTTTTAGCAGCTCGGAATTCCTCTCTACGATGAATTACATGTACTTCTTTACAAATTCTTGCAAGGAAGATGGCATCCTCTACCGCTACATCTCCACCACCAACGACTGCTACCGTCTTACCACGGAAGAAAGCGCCATCACAGGTTGCACAGTAAGACACTCCCATTCCTTGAAATTCTGCTTCACCACTCACATTTAATTTTCGAGGAGCAGCTCCAGTTGCAATAATAAGTGATTTTGAGTAATACTCTTCCCCATTGTCCAGAACGATTTTTTTAATACCATCCTCTACTTCAAATGCTGTCACTTCACCGTAAACATGAGTAGCACCAAGTTTATCGCTATGCTCTCTAAATTTAACAGCCAAATCAAATCCACCGATTCCTGGAATTCCAGGATAGTTATCCACTTCATACGTATTAATGATTTGACCGCCACTCATTGGTTCCTTTTCAATCACTATGGTACTTAACTCTGCTCTTGATGCATAAATACTTGCAGTTAATCCTGCTGGTCCTGAACCTATAATGGCCAGGTCATGAATTGTTTTATTCATACTCAACACTCCTTTACAATACTATAATAAGCAATTTTTCGCTAAAGTTTCCTATCTAATATGTCGATGTAACACATGTGTATACACACAGAAAGGTGGTATATCTATGGATATCGCTGCTTTATCCATGGCGAGTAGCCAAGCAAACCTTATGACTCAGGTTAACACTGCTGTGTTATCGATGAATCTAAGTTCCATAAAGCAGATGGGTGAAAATATCACAAAGCTAATGGAGCAATCCGTAGCACCTAACCTTGGTCAAACCATTGACGTTAAGTGTTAAATAATACCTTGAAGGATAAGTTCACCCATCACTAAATTAAAGACGCAGATTGCGATTGCAATCCAAAGAGGGAGGGTAAATAAGGCACTAGCTTTTACTTTCCCTTCGCCTTTATACCCATAACCAGAAATTTCATGATTTCTTTCTATTATATCATCCTTATTCTTTGAAAATAAACTCTTAATATATTCATATCTTCCCGTATTTTTTGCTATCTTACGATAAATTAAAAACGCAAGAGCACCGCCTAGTAAAGCAGTAAGTCCATAGGTTCTGATAATATCAAACAGATTCATATCTGTTAATACTGTATTGGCGCTCTCTTGAAATATCTGGTTAAAATCAAAGTTGTCAGTTCCTAGTAATCTCGTAATAGAATTTGCAAGCTCCTGGTCACCACGCGCGATTGCATCATTTGCCATGTTCTTTAAGTACTCAAATAATCTTGGAATCGCATATAGTAAGGTAATCGACCAACCATTCATAATAAAATGAATAATCATCGTCGAAAGAAGTGAATCCGTTGCTTCTATAACAAAAGCAAATATAATTCCCATAACAAATGCATAGCAAAACTGATTCAAGTTACCATGCAAGATTCCAAATAAGAAAGCAGATAAAAAAGCTGCTCCAAGAGGATGCACTCTTCGATACCCTTGGTAAAATAGACCTCGGTATACGATTTCCTCCATTACACAAGGTACAAAAGCAACACAGAATAATGCAAATAGGTAGGAATTATTTTGAGTAATATTTAACATCGTATCATTAATTGCAGCTACCGAGAACATACGAGAGATTGCATTTACAAAATTAATAGCTGGAGTGATACAGATTGTAAATAATATTAGCCATAACACATTCGGCAAAGATACCTTGTGAAAGCATAATTGCTCACGAATGCTATTTTTCCCTTTGTGACTGTCATATCCCATAGAGTAGTTCATAGAACTACTTCTCTGATAATCCGAACTAATCCCATTCGATAAACTCCTTAGTCTTCTACTTTCTATAATGAGAAAAACAATGGAAGGAGCTGCTATGATTGCCTGCGATAGCAATAACAAGATGGCACCATTTGATGTAATATTTCCAAAAGATATAAAACTTGAAACAAATATAGTAGCTACGGTACACAGGAATACTATATTTATTCTTCTAACGTAATTCATCCCAGACCTCCTGAATTTTCATTTCTCGTTATGTTGGGTATAAAATGTTCACAGTTAACTCTCTTCCTTATTATATCATAATCACAAGCACTTATAATATGCATACTCACTTTCTTCGAGCTGACATCATAACTATCGAAATAATACCATAACATTCACATCTTTACACTATTCCCTAAAGTTACTAACGCTATTATACCACATTATAATTCTTATCGGAAGTTGATTTCTCTACTCTTGTTATTTTTGGAAGAAACGTGATATAATGGGGATAATCGTATACAGTGGAGGTTTACTTATGTATAGTTATGACAGCAGAGTAAGATACAGCGAGGTTGACCATAATAAAACTATGAATGTGTCATCCATTATCAATTATTTTCAAGATTGCTCTAATTTTCAATCAGATTCCTTGGGTGTCGGCATTTCTGAATTGACGAAGCGTTCCCGCGTTTGGATTATGAGTTCTTGGCAATTAATGATTAATCGCTATCCTACACTAGGTGAGCCGATTACCATTGGAACATGGCCATATGATTATAATGGGATATATGGATACCGTAATTTTATTCTTTACGATGAGAAAAAAGAAGTTGCAGCGGTGGCAAATTCTATTTGGGTACTCATGGATACGAAACTAAATCGTCCCGTTAAGATTACAGAGGAAGATTATCAGGCTTATCAAAATGAACCAGCTTATAAAATGGAGTATGCCGAGCGTAAAATTATCGTTCCGAAGGAATTAACTTCCTTGCCTCCATTTACTGTCATGCCATCCTATATTGATGTATTAAATCATGTAAACAATGCTCAGTATATCCGAATGGCTTCTGATTATGTTGATGAGAATTTTCAGATTAAGCAAATGAGAGCAGATTATCGAAAGTCAGCTCTTTTAGGAGATATCATTTATCCAAGCATCTCCAAAACTAAGGACTGTATTACTGTTGTTCTCTCTGATAAAGAAGGACATCCCTATGTAAACGTTGCCTTTCATGGCACTATAGAATAGAAAGGAATTACTATGATTCAATTAGGAAAAATTCAAACACTTACTGTTGTTAAAACGACGGATTTTGGTGTTTATCTAGCTGACGATGCGGATACTAGAAAAGAAGAAACCATTCTGCTTCCAAAAAATCAATTGGAACCAGGAACAAAAGTCGGAGATCAACTCTCAGTTTTTGTATATAAAGACTCAGAAGATCGCCCAATCGCAACACTTACCACCCCAAAGCTTACCTTAAAAGAGATTGCTATGTTAAAAGTAAAAGAGGTTACTTCTATTGGCGCCTTCTTAGATTGGGGTATTGCAAAAGATTTATTTTTACCATTTAAAGAACAGACACATCCTGTGATGGCCGAGGAAGAGGTTTTAGTAAGCCTCTATATCGATAAAAGTAAGCGTCTTTGTGCAACCATGAAGATTTATGACTTGTTACAAACGAATTCTCCATATCAAAAAGATGATAAGGTTACTGGTATCGTATATGAAATCATTCCAGCCTTCGGTGCATTTGTTGCTGTTGATAACAAATACTCAGCTTTGATTCCAAACAAGGAACTTCATGTAAAGCTAAATCCAGGACAAACAATTACAGCACGTGTTACTATGGTACAAGCTGACGGTAAGCTTGATCTTAGTCTTCGTGAAAAGACTCACTTACAGCTTGATACAGATGCAGATCTTATATATGAAAAACTAAACTCAGCAGGCGGTTTTCTTCCTTTTCATGATAAGTCAGAACCAGAGGATATAAAAAAAGAATTTAATCTCAGCAAGAATGCGTTCAAGCGCGCGATTGGCCACTTAATGAAGGAAAATAAGATAAAGATATCAGATAACGGTATTCAATCTTTATAAGAAAATAAGTTCGTTAGATACTGCTATTAAAAATTAAGTGCATACCTAGCGAACGTTCTTTTTTAAAAGAAAAAATGTTAACTCTATTAAAAAGATACGTTAATTATAAAAGATACGAAACAGCTTCAAAAGATATAAAGTAAAAGTTGACTACCAATACCTACTTATCAAAAAAGCTCCCTATCAAAGAAAAGCAAACTCATAAGTTACTTAGTCAACTTATGTTGTCCATTCTTTGAGAAAGAGCTTTTTATCCCTATAGAAAGTCTATAAATCTAAGAAACGCATCTTCGCACGGTCACGATAATCCTTTTGTCCTTTTGTGTCCTCCGTTTTATATGCACTTCCAAGGGTATTAGCTAGCTTATCTTTACAAGCATTACAAAAACGTCCAGTACGAATCATAGTTCCACAACTTTCACATTCTAATCCAACCAAGGAATCTGCAGAAAATGCCAGACGTTCTTCACGAACCCATTGTCTAAGTTGTTGCACTGTTACTTCATTTTCTTCTGCTACTTCTTGTATACTTGCATTTGGATTGTCGTATATGTAATTTTTCACAACTTCAAACTTTTTGTCTAAATCACGCATACAGGAAGCACAAAGTGGAGTCCCCCCCAAATAATTAAATAATTTTCCACAGCTTCTACAATTTCTTACGTCCATGTTTACTCCCTTCTCAGAATCCGCTTCCTATACAAACCGTAACAAAGAATACTTCAGGGCAACCCGCCCTTTGTAATACATTTGTGCACGCTTCGATTGTACTACCTGTCGTATAGATATCATCAACTAATATCACCCGTTTGTATGGGAATAACTTCTCTGACTCTTTGCCATTTGTTAAAATAGAGAATGCCATCTCCAGATTTCTCATTCGTTCTTTATTATCTAGCTTTTTTTGTGGTATTGTATCTATTGTTCGTACCAGAAGTTTGGTATCTACAGGAATTGAAAGTGCTTTTGATAACCCTTCTGCTAACAACTGCGCCTGATTAAAACCTCTACGCTTATATTTGTTCTTATGTAAAGGAACTGGTATTAGCACTTCTGCCCCTGTTTTATGTATCCATTCACCAAGGTAAGCTACCATAGCGGCCACATAAAAATCTGCATATTCTTTCTTTGCATGATACTTAAACTCGCTCAAAGACTTTTTTAATTTTTCATTATAAAGGAAGCAAGCATATCCTCTGGCATAATGATGTTGCTTTTTAACACAATCAAAGCAATACTCCTGCTCCGAAACCAAGACTGGTTTGCTGCATTTTTTGCAGCGAGGTTCCATAAGTACAGGAAGCTCCTCACTGCAACTACTGCATATCTTTCGTTCCTTTGGAACTAATATCTCACTACAGATTGGACATCGTTTTGGATAAACAGCATCCAATATTTCTTTTCCTATCTTTTTCAACACGAGGTGTTCACCTTCTATCTAAATTGTTAAAACAATTTATTTGGATACTTACCCTGTGCAATTAATTCTAGAATGGAGTCAACTACGAGCTGCTTATCTTCTTTATAAGTTACTCCAAACCACTTATCGTTAGTCTTTAAAACCTTTACTTTTGCTCTGTTTTCTTCTACCATCTTACCAACTACATTTGGCAATAGGTATTCTGCCTTTAGGTTATTTTCCTCAATGCCTTGTAAAAATGAAACAAATCCAGATTCTAACTCATTTAGGAAGTTTGTTGTAAATCCCCACATGTTCATAGATACTGAGCTATCTAAAGCTATTGTTACAGGATTACCGTTACCATCTTTACCTACTGCTACATCACCCTGTCTCTCAATTCCAAAGGTCTCCTCGATATTGGATAAATAATCTGATTCATCAACATTACATACCCCTCTTGTTACAATCCCATTGTCGCTTAGGGTATTACCAAGAACAAAGCCTGCCATACAGAATTCGTTCTCTTTACTATTATTATCGACATTACTTAAGAATTTCTGTACCTTTACAAATGCTTCTTTTCCATAATAATCGTCAGCATTAATCACAGCAAATGGCTCATTTACAACACCTTTGCAACATAATACAGCTTGTCCAGTACCCCATGGCTTTGTACGATCTTCTGGCTTATTAAAACCTACTGGAAGTTTATCAAGTTCTTGATATACGTACTCTACTTCGATTTGTTTTTCAATACGGCTTCCGATGATCTCTTTAAAATCCTTCTCAAGGTCATGACGGATAATAAATACAACTTTATTAAATCCTGCTTCTATCGCATCATATATAGAGTAATCCATAATTATCTCACCGCTTGGTCCAACTTTTTCAAGCTGCTTGATTCCTCCTCCGTAACGGCTACCAATACCTGCAGCCATAATTACTAATGTGGTCTTATTCATAAGGAACTCCTCCTAATATTAAATCTTATGAGAAATTGTCCTATGTTATTTAACATCTGTCAATTAACATTAGTCAATTTCCTATCTTCTTAAAATTATTATACACTATGAACCTTCCAGATGCACCACTTTTTTCAAAATTAAGTAAATCAAAGAAGACGAATTATCCTTCCAACTTGCTTCTCTCCATAATTCGAGTTTTTAAACCCGAATAGCGTTTTAATTCACTCTCATTATCAATCATGGTCTGTACCATGTTCTCGCTGCCGACGATGGTAACACATTGTTTTGCTCTAGTGACTGCCGTATATAAAAGATTTCGATTAAATAACATCCTAGGGCCGCTATAAATCGGAAGAACAACCGCTGGGTACTCACTGCCTTGTGATTTGTGAATAGTCACGGCATAAGCTAATTCTAATTCCTCTAACTGGCTAAAAGGGTAGGTGACCAAACGTCCCTCATCAAACTCTACTGTTAATTCCTCTGCAAATAGATTAATTTCTTTGATTACCCCAGTATCCCCATTAAATACACCGGTTCCGCTATCAATCGTAATGCCATAACGGCTTTTCGTCTCCCAGGTGATTTGATAATTGTTCTTTACCTGCATTACCTTATCTCCCTCACGGAAAATTCCTCCGGAGTGTTCTTTTTCCTTTTTCTCCTGCGTAGGGGGGTTTAGATATTGTTGCAGTACTTGATTTAATCTTTCAACGCCAAGTTCACCCTTTCTCATTGGCGTAAGCACTTGAATATCATAAATAGATGCATTCACATACTTTGGCATTTTATCTCGCACTAGCGATATAATCACACTAATGATTACGTTAACATCCTCTCTTTTTAGCAAAAAGAAGTCCTTGCTTTTATTATCCAAAGTGATATGTTCTCCGGAATTGATCTTATGGGCATTTACAATAATGTCACTCTCTGATGCCTGCCTGAAAATCTTTTTCAGCATAACCACTGGAAATACTTTAGACTCAATCATGTCTCGTAGTACATTTCCAGCTCCAACACTTGGTAACTGATTCACGTCACCTACTAAAATCACTCTAGTACCAACGGTAATTGCCTTTAGCAAAGAGTGCATTAAAGAAATGTCAACCATCGACATCTCATCGATGATGATGACATCTGCTTCCAATGGATTTAGCTCATTACGTTCGAAGCTCATCCTGCCATCCTTATCATCCATTCCTTTGGAAAGTTCCAAGAGGCGATGTATGGTACTTGCCTCATAACCAGTAGTTTCCTTCATACGCTTTGCAGCTCGTCCAGTGGGTGCTGCAAGAAGCATATCCATCCCTTCTGCTTCGAAAAAACGAAGTATAGTATTGATGGTTGTAGTCTTACCAGTACCAGGACCACCGGTTATAATTAATAGTCCGCTACGAACTGCTTCCATTACAGCATATCGCTGCATCTCATCTAACTTAAGGTTTGTTTCCTGCTCAATGTTTGCAAGCCTTGTTTCTATTTGTGCTGGGGAGATATCATAGGAGATACTAAGATCATGAAGCATATTTGCAACATTTAATTCCATATAGTAAAAAGTTGTACTATATACATGTTGTTCTTCTCCCGCATCTTTTACTACCAGCTTTTTCTCTAGGGCAAGGGAAGTGATATGTCTCATTACTGTATCTGCTTCCACCATAAGTATCTCACAAGTCTTACCTACTAAACTATGCATTGGAAGATACACATGCCCATTCCCAGTCGCAAGCAATAAAGTATAGAGGATGCCTGCTTTGACACGATAATCGGAGTCGGTTCGAATTCCAATGCGGGACGCAATTTCATCCGCAATCTTAAAACCTACACCACTGATATCTTCTGCCAGACGATATGGATTTTCTCGTATTATTTCATACATACGCTCTCCATACTGCTTATAGATTTTCACTGCAAGATTTAAGGAAATACCATATTGTTGAAGAAAGAGCATAGCACTTCTCATCTCTCTCTTCTCTGAAAACTGTCGATAAATCTCTCTAGCGAGCTTATCACTGATTCCCTTTACTTCAGCTAGACGCTCTGGTTCTTCTTCAATAATCACAAATGTCTTTTCTTTAAATTTTCGTACGATTCGAGCAGCCAATGCAGTTCCAACCCCTTTGATTGCACCAGAGCCTAAATAACGTTCGATAGATAGTAAGTCCTCCGGCTCCTTCATCTCATAAGAGCTTACCTGAAATTGTTCGCCATACAATGGATGTGCAGTATAGCTACCGGTTAAAGCAAGATATTCTCCTTCATTGACAAAGGAGAATGTTCCAACGCAGGTAACTTCATCTTCCTCTGCTGAGAGACTTAATACAGTATAACCATTTTCTGCATTTCGATATACAATTCTCTCTACATATCCTTTTAACTCTTCTGCCATACTAATCTCCATTCTGTAGCAATCAGTGTAAAAATTTTGATTTCTACACTACTGTGCACCTTAAGTGTATAAATAGCCTCATTAGTAAAAACATCAAATTACATTGATGTCTTTGCCAATGAGGCTTACCTTTTATCTTTTTTAAATTCTGATTATTTCAAACCTCTATCAAGTATTCTGATCCCTCTTCATTGCCTCATAAAGCTGCTTTGCAATACCTAATTGGCCGGATTCTGTAATATCCTTTGCATAGCTTTGATATAGCATGTCGCCAAAATAGGACATATATTCATTTTCATCCTCTTCACTTTTAGCAATGGTATTCTTTACTTGTTTAATCACCTGTTCTACTAAGTAAGTTTCAAAGCTCTTACAGGACTCCATTAGCTCCTCATCAGTAGCTGTCTTAATATCTTTTCCAAGGTTATTTTCTAACTTCGCTGTTTTTGATGTGTTTTGCGCAGTTTGACTCAATGTCTGAAATATTGCATCACTTCCAATGGAAATACTCATCTGCTATTCCTTTCTGCCGAAGGTGAAATTCTGCCGAAGGTTGAAATTCCTCCTTAAGGGGAAATTCTAGCTAATAGCTGAAATTCTCCCAATGCCGATATTCTTCCTTATGGTTTAGACCATTTAACGACGTAAGTTATTTGCTTGTTGTAACATCTCATCTGCTGCTGTAATTGCTTTGGAATTCATCTCATAAGCCCTTTGAGCTACAATCAAATTCACAATTTCATCTGCAGTCTGTACATTGGATGCTTCCAGATATCCGGAATGAATCTTACTTTGTTTTAAATTCGTATTTTCTATCTCTTTCAGAGGAGCTCCGGATGCGGAAGTCTCATAAAATAAACTTCCACCAGCTTTCTCTAAACCAGCAGGATTAACAAATTGAGTGAGTCCAATTTGGATATTAGTACGCTGTGCGACATTCTTATCATCTGGATACATCAGGTTCCCGTATTCATCCATGGTAACTTTCGAGATATCCCAGTCTTTATTAAATACAATCGGTTGACCATTTGTGTCTAGTACCGGATATCCGTCAGCATTTGCTAATGTAGCACCCTGAGGACCAATTGCTACTCGAAATGATCCATTCCTTGTATATGCGGTATTTCCATCGGAGTCAAGAACAGAAAATAATCCATTCCCTTCAATCGCAAGATCCCAATCATTACTGCTTTCTTGTAAAGTCCCCTGAGTAAAAGAGGATACAATACCAGTTACTCTAACACCAGAACCAACCTGTCCTATCACAGGTTTTTCATTTCCCTCACTATCGGTTACTTTACTTTGTATTTTAGAATATAGTAAGGAGGAAAATTGTGCTGTCTCCTTCTTATATCCAGCTGTATTGATATTGGAAAAATTATTTGATATCGTATCTAGAGTTGTTTGCTGAGAAATCATACCCGACGCCCCAGTCCAAAGTGCTCTCATCATAAAACTTACCTCCATTCTGTCGCAATCCTGCGAATTTGGGCGACAGTGCAAATTCGTGTGTGAAAAATCATGACTTTTCACACTACCTCCCGTGTAAAACTATGTTATCGTAACAAAATTAAATATTAACTCTTACAAATTAAACTTTACCTACAGAATTTGCAGCTAATTCTAAAGTACCATCGACGGATTGAATCACTTTCTGATTCGCTTCATAAGCTCTCGTTATAGCAATCATATTTACCATCTCGCTAACTACATTGACGTTTGACTGTTCTGTGTATCCTTGACGGATTCCAGCGGCTGTATCTTTTTCTACCGAACCGTCTACCGCTTCATACATTGTCTCACCAAACTTTTTTAGGTAATCATAATTTTCAAAATCTGTTACAACTAACTGATCTACTTGTACACCATCTGCAAAAACATTTCCCTCTAAGTCAATGACGATCTGACTGGCATCTGTGGGCACCTGAAGGTTTCCCCCTTCACTCATAAGGTGATTTCCATTCACATCAACAATATAGCCTTCTTTGTCCATTAAGAACTGACCAGCTCTAGTATAGCGTTCCTTTACATTTCCATCACGGTCCGTAACTTCCATCTTAAAAAATCCCGAACCCTCAACAGCTAAGTCAAATGTATTCCCAGTTTCTCTTAACGAACCTTGTGTATAATCTGTATACACCTCGCCAAGCTTCACTCCAAGCGACATCTTACCAATTCTTTTATCGGTAAAATTTTCGGACTCATCACGAATTTTTAACGTTAGTACATCATCAAAGGATTGATTTGTTACGCCTTCCTTTTTATATCCAACGGTAGCGGAATTCGCTAAGTTGTTCGATATGATATCTAGACGTTTTTGCTCATTTTCCATACCGGTCCAACCAGTATATAGACCTCTAACCATTACATTCTCCTTTTTGACATCATTGTCATAACATTATTGGTATAACATCCCTGTCTATGAATTTATCCATTCCTTGTATTTTTGTGAAGCTAAGCATTATTATTTTCAGTCTTTTTTACCACTTAAAAATTCAACGTATTTACCAGTACCAATTGCTACTGCTGTCATAGGATCCTCTGCAGTCATTGTTGTAATACCTGTTTTTTCTTCGATTAATTCTTCCAAACCATATAATAAGCATCCACCACCGGTTAATACGATACCACGATCTGCAATATCAGCAGCCAATTCTGGTGGAGTTTTCTCTAACACACTATGAACTGCTTCTACAATCTGTGAAGTTGTTTCTTTTAGTGCCTCTTCTGTTTCTTCTGAAGTTACAGAGATTGTTTTAGGAAGTCCTGTAACAAGGTTACGTCCTCTAACATCCATGGCAACAACTTCTGGTCTGCGATAAGCAGAACCAATCTTTATCTTAATATCTTCGGCTGTTCTTTCACCAATTAATAAATTATGCTTTTTACGCATATAACGAACGATTGCTTCATCAAAGTCATCGCCTGCAATCTTTATTGAGGTAGAAACTACAGTTCCTCCTAAGGAAATAACAGCAATATCTGTAGTACCACCACCAATATCCACGATCATATTACCACATGGTCTTGAGATATCGATACCAGCACCAATTGCCGCTGCGATAGGCTCTTCTATAATAGCAACATCTCTTGCTCCTGCTTGATAAGTTGCATCCTCAACTGCTTTCTTCTCTACTTCTGTTACTCCACTTGGTACACAGACACTGATGATTGGTTTACGAAAACGTTGCTTACCAACTGCCTTCTGAATGAAGTATTTTAACATTTTTTCAGTTACTGTATAATCGGAGATAACACCCTGACGTAATGGACGTACCGCAACGATATTTCCAGGTGTTCTACCAAGCATCAGTCTAGCTTCTTCTCCGATTGCTTTTATTTTATTTGTATCTCGGTCAAACGCAACTACAGAAGGCTCCTTTAATACAACGCCTTTGCCTTTAATATATACCAGAACACTAGCTGTTCCCAAATCGATTCCGATGTCGCAACCCAACATTGTAATTCTCCTTTCAAAAATCCACCAAATAGATATTCTATCTTATTCTCTTTCGATTATCTCAAATATAAACGTACTCTATTATATTATAAACGTGTTTCAGAAAATTTTCAAAGGAAATTTTCAAAACTTTTCCTAAAATCATCATATTACGATATATTTTAACATATTCACCAAAATTGCACAAATACTGCATTCCATTAATCTCTTTAAAATATATTTTTTATTATTTTTACATGATTTTAGTTGTTATATTCCTCGTTCTCGATTCATTTTTCCTAGGAGCAATCTTGGGTGATCATCTTATTTTTTACGACACGTTTATAATATCGGCAAATTTCTAAAAAAGCTGACCATTTTTTCTTTGAATTTTATTCATTTGATGATATGATGGAGTACAAATGGATTAAAATTCGAGGTGTCTATGAATACAAGTAACGTATCAATGGAACAAAAAATAATGAATCATGAAATTCGTATGGTGAGTAATTATCGTGCACTATTAATAGCAAAACATATTGGTAACCTCCTGCTTCTACTATACTTTGTGCCTGCTGCCATTACCGGACGTGACGAAAGTCCAGCCTTTCATATCCTAATTCTGCATAATATTTTACCAGTTGTTTTTAATTTTCTATTTACTGATAAAAGTAACTTACACGCAAAAGATCAGAGAATACTAAAACCTTCTGCTTATGATGAAGTACCTTCTGAGCCGAAAAAAAAGCATACCCTATCTTATATTTTCGCCAAAAAAGTGGAAGCAGATACTACTCTGCTCCCACAACTTAAGAAAAAATATCAATATTCAAGAATAAAGTACCAAAGTAACTCGATTTCTTTTCTATTAACTTGCTTCTTTTTATTTTTATGGCAGCAACAGAATACACCTACGGACAGTTTTTTCCTTTATCAAAATATACCGGTTATTACTTTAGCTATTATCGTACTAACCCGTTTCTTTTGTATGGTGTTCTATAAACGATATATTCATCATAGTTTACGCTTTGGAGGAATCTAATAATTTCTCGAATTGCTCCGATGGCATAGGTTTTTGATAATAAAATCCCTGCAACATATCAAATTGTTGATTTATAAGTACATTTTGTTGTTCTTTCGTCTCCACTCCTTTGGCAACTACGGTAAGATTTCTTGCTTTTGCGAAGGAGAGGATATGCATAACGATTGTGTTTTCTTGATTCGAAAATTCTGAATCTTCTAAATCCATAATTAGTTTTTTATCAATCTTTAACACATGAATCGGTAGCTCCTTTAGCAATTGCAGAGATGAAAATCCAGCACCAAACTTATCAATAGCGATATGAAATCCCAAATCACTTAATTTCTGTATTGTTATCTTCATCAACTCCATAGACTTATAAACACTAGCTTCCGAAAATTCTAACTCTAATAATTCATGTGGTATCTTATAATAATCGACAATTCCAATAAGCTCTGTAAGAAAATCTGCACGATTTAGATTCTTTCCAGACAGGTTCACTGATATCGGTACAACCTTTCTTCCTTTATCCATCCAATCCTTTAGATACTCACATACCTCTTCTAATACATACATGTCAAGTTTAACAATGGAGCCATCCTCTTCAAGCATAGGAAGAAAGACGTTTGGCGCTAGTATCCCGTTCATTTTATGATTCCAACGCACTAAAGCTTCTGCACCAGCAATTTCATTCGTATCCAGTTTTAAAATCGGCTGAAGAAATACCAAAAACTCATTCTGAATGAGAGCATTTGTGATATCCTCTATCTTAGGTTCCTCGCGCTCTTCTTCTTTCTCATTATAAAATTCGATATTTGCCGTATAGCCATTTACTCCATAATTTCGAACCTGTCTAGCATTTCGAATGATATCTTTTACCTCCATGCCTTCCCTCAGCTCACATACTCCGCACTGAAAAGTAATCGAACAAAAATTATTATCTTCTTGTGGTAAGTCCCCTGCATACTTTAGTAACCTAACCAATCGGTTTCGAAGAGCAAGTTCTCCTTGATACTCTAGCAACATTCCAAACTCATCATCATGGTAACGGGTTAGAAGCTCACCTTCTGTTAACTCGCTCTGGATCTTATCTGCAATTTGCTTTAATAATTTTTCACAGTATTGTTTTCCAGACAACTGATATATGATATCATAATTCTCTATGATGAAAGATACATATGCAAACGCTACATTTCCTCTTGTTATTCTATCTTTTACTTTCTTTTTATGAATCAGTGGACTTGGAAGACCTGTAATCTTATCCGCTTCTCCCCTATCTGTTGATTGTTTTTTTATTCGATTCCGATGTAAAATACTATAGGAGAAGGCAAGGACTATGGCTAAGAACGAGAACAATACGATCACAATAGCCATCTTCCAAACAGCTAGGATTTCCTGATGTATCTCTTGATAAGGAACAATACTTATCATATAGCCATTTTCTAACCAACTTGGCGATGTGAATGCAATATAATACTTCTCCCCACTTTCTACCTTAAGGAGTTCAACCAAACCTTTCCTCTCAATCACATCTTGATAAAACTGGGTATCACTTAGATTTCTCACACTATGTATAACGGTACTTCCATAATTAGATAATGCGGTCATACCAGACTTTGATAACGCTCCAATCACTTTTCCTTCAAGCGTAACAACATAGCTATGTGCATTACCATGAAAATAAGATGGATTTTTAGCACCAGGTATTATTGTAAGTTCCCCTGATACCCAGTTTTCATCCATAAACTGTTTGCCTGCTTCACTCGTTTTAATATAATCCCCACTTATCCTTGTATATTCCAACAACTTTGTTTCAGCCTCAGTTAGAAGCATTCCTTTTAATGACATCAAAAATGCAACTACCGAGATGATACCAATTGCTAATATCACAAAGATTCGAATACTTCTTTTATTTCTGGTGTAATAATCATCGTAATAGCCTCTTCGGCTTGATAGACCTCCTAGTTTCATAGCCATGCTCCCCCTGCATCTACATTCTATTCATCTAGCCTTCTACGAAAGTACGGCTAAATTGTGTTGGTATACAAAACCACAACCTAAGGAATAAAATTTCCGATGTTTTATATAATTTTCTTGTATTCTATTACATAATCACTGTTTTCTTGTACTAACAAAATACGACATTATGTCATATTATTTGATAATTTATTATAACATGCGATAATTTTCCACGCAACTGTATCAATGGGATTTATTTGAAACTTTGTTAATATAATACAGCTCCTTTGCGTCCATCTAATCTGAAGTCCTATTCATACCACCTTTCTGCCCCATACCGCCGAAATCTGGTACCGTTCTCTGGTTCGTACGTTTTTCTGTAGTATCTGTATTTTCTGTGGTACTACTATCTGACTCCGTCCCATCGTTTCCTGTAGAACCATTATTCTCTATTATCCTTATTAGTAATGAATTGCTTTTTAGGGGAGCTGCTACAAAAATGAAATGAGATTTGTAAATATCTAAACGGTATGATATGCTTGATAAGAATAGTAAATTAAAACTATATATACAAAATGGAGGTTCTTATGATTGATTTTACTAATGGAAGTGTATTTAAACTAAGATTGGTTCCGTATCGTGAGGTAGAGAAAGAAATTACGCAGCTATTAATTCCTGGAGAGAATGTTCTCAACGCATATAAAGGAATGCGTGATTTTGTTGTGTTTACTGATAAGAGAGCTATTGCTGTTAATGTACAGGGCATGACGGGTAAGAAAAAAGACTTTACTAGCTTACCATATTCAAAGGTTCAAGCATATTCCATAGAGACTTCTGGTGTATTTGACATGGATAGTGAATTAGAATTGTATTTTAGCGGTATTGGAAAAGTAAAATTTGAATTTACAGGACAAAGTGATATTATAAAAATCGGCCAATTTATTAGCTTATATATCTTAAAATAATTAGTATAATACCCTCTATGATACATATAAAACAAGAAAAAGCACGCTTCGCGAACTTTTCCTTGTCATAAATAAAATGCGGAGATAACGAAAGAAACAAGAAAGCAAATTGCTTTTTCAAGGTTTCTTTGAGCTATCTCCGCTTATCATTAGGAAGGTAATAACATAACACCTCCTTATCGTGGGATTTAATTTTTCAAAGCATAACATAAATCATTACATAAAGTATTTATGGCTTATCTAAAGAATTTATTATTCGTTGCACTATTTTTATCGGGTAAATACTCTGGAACCGAATCATAATAATCCTTTGTTACACTCCATATATTTACTTATAATTTGTAATCCTCTAATTAACTTTCCTGTATCAATTTTCTCTTAGTTATGCTATCTAATACTTCTATCTTCTAATAATTTACCAGAAGGAGGTGGTAGAGTTTCCTCATCAATTTGATTAATTTCACAAAAATAGTGATAGAACTCTTCTGCAAGTGTAACCTTATCTTCCTCAAGAGGTAGACTCATGATATCTTTTAAGATTTGTGCAGATATTACATTGGAACAATATCGAAATTCTCCTGACTTCCATACTAACTTTTCTGGATATCTTTCATCCATATAATAATTCCAAAACTTTAATTTAGGCAAATGATCTGGTAGTAATAAGATGTATTTTGAATGCAACGTTATCTTCCCATCTTTACAATCAGTACCTAAGAAATCCTCTCCAACCATCGCAATGCCAAAAATGGTACGACTAGATTCATCTTCATCATTTCGTTCCGTTAAAATACATGCTGAGTTTTGATGTAGTCTTGATGGCCTTACTGGCATTCCTTTTGTCTTTCCGGTCTGTATGAATCCAGTACTTATTACCTTTTCTTTAAGAAATGTAGACTTCTCATTCTCAATAAATCGTATTACAATTTGCGAACTTGGGTGGAGTTTTAGTTTATCTTTTAGTAGATTATGTCGTTCCATCTTTCTAGCTAAGCGATTATTAATCTCTTCTTTTTTAGCCAAGTCCTTTAAAATATCGTCAACATAATTCTTACTATCTTTCTCCATAAGAACAAGAAATTGACGAAATGCATCTGGATATACAAAAATCTTCTTCCCTTCATCAAATTGTACGGCTAATTTGTTTTGTTTCAAATCGACAATAATTCCTTTTCCAAACTTCCTATGAAATACTGTTTGATTCTGTATATTCATAATCTGTGACCACCTTTCTACCTTCGATATAAAAAAAAAGAAGGTGCTTTTTCATACAGCTACTTTACAGTAGAATATTAAAAGCCCTTCTTTTAATCGACGGTTCTTTTACTTATTTTATTATGGTATTAGTATAACATATTTCCATTAAAAAAGCAAACGTGTAAAAATTACAGTAAATTTATCAATGATTTAAATCAATTTTCCATTTTTCAATTATGTAATTAATGTCGTCACAAAGGCAGAAAAAAACCCGTAAACCCTCATTATGAGGATTTACGGGATATAGATTCAGTAACTATATTGTACGAAATATCGATTAGCCGATAATTGTAGCAACCTTACCTGATCCTACAGTACGTCCACCTTCACGAATAGCGAATCCAAGACCCTGCTCCATAGCGATTGGGTGAATTAATTCGATAGTCATTTCGATGTTATCTCCAGGCATACACATCTCAACGCCTTCTGGTAAGTTACAAACACCAGTAACGTCAGTTGTTCTGAAGTAGAACTGTGGTCTGTAGTTATTGAAGAATGGAGTATGACGTCCACCTTCGTCTTTAGTTAATACGTAAACCTGAGCTGTAAATTTCTTGTGGCATGTAATGCTGCCTGGTTTACAAAGAACTTGTCCTCTTTCGATGTCTGTTCTCTGAACACCACGTAAAAGTGCACCGATGTTATCACCAGCCTGAGCCTCATCAAGAAGCTTACGGAACATCTCGATACCAGTTACAACAACCTTACGAGTCTCTTCCTTAACACCAACGATTTCAACTTCTTCAGATACGTGAAGAACACCACGCTCAACACGGCCTGTAGCAACAGTACCACGACCAGTAATAGAGAATACGTCCTCAACTGGCATTAAGAAAGGCTTATCTGTCTCTCTCTGTGGATCTGGAATCCAGCTATCAACAGCGTCGAATAACTCAAGAATCTTGTCACCCCATGGGCTAGTTGGATCTTCAAGAGCCTTAAGAGCGGAACCCTGAATGATTGGAGTATCATCGCCTGGGAACTCGTACTCAGATAATAATTCTCTGATTTCCATCTCTACTAATTCAAGTAATTCTGGATCATCAACCATATCACACTTGTTCATGAAAACAACGATATATGGAACACCAACCTGACGGGAAAGTAAGATATGCTCTTTAGTCTGAGCCATAACACCATCAGTAGCAGCAACTACAAGGATAGCACCATCCATCTGAGCAGCACCAGTGATCATGTTCTTTACATAGTCAGCATGGCCTGGGCAGTCAACGT
>ERZ791922.174-NODE-174-length-53423-cov-7.682975_pt1 | contig 53423 bp, 48 predicted proteins | sample MGYA00510134_ERZ791922 | MGnify/ENA primary metagenome ERZ791922 (study PRJEB30046, sample SAMN00792101) | human gut metagenome | study: EMG produced TPA metagenomics assembly of the A metagenome-wide association study of gut microbiota in type 2... | reverse complement strand
ATTATTATACGCTATTTCTCGTCAAAAATCAACCATTTGTTGTGACAGAGCCTTTTTTAAAATAAAGGGAAAGAAATTTTCTGCAGTATTAACTGCCGAACGATGCGGTGTACTTTCCGGAGTCAATGCGGCTTATACAGTAGCAGATGAAATTGGTATTAGTTTAAAAATATGCAAAAAAGAGGGAGATTTACTAAACCATAATGAAGTATTTGCTCATTTAACAGGTACCCCTAAACAAATTGCCATTGCTGAAGAATGTTTAATTGGAACTCTGTCTAAAGCGTCTGGTATTGCTACGGCTGCATCCACAGCAGTTCAATTAGCTAATCATCATTTTATCATCTGTTCAGGTTCGTGGAAAAAAATGCCTATGGAGATAAAGCATTTAGTGCGCTCTGCAGTTGTAGCAGGCGGTGCAACATTCAGAATCTGCAGTCAACCGATGATTTATATCGATAAAAATTTTATACGAATGTTCGGGTCTATTCCTGCAGCTATACAAGCATGTCAAGCGTTTCCTAATTCTAAAATAGTAATGCAGATAAAAGGGTTGACAGGATCCATTATGGAAGAGACAAAAATGGCTTTGGAGGGAAATTGCCATACCTTGATGATTGATACTGGCAGACTGGAGGATGTGCGTTCTTGTTATGAGACCGTGCTTAAGTATGGAAAAACAGGTAAAGTTGTCATTGGATTCGCGAAGGGAATTAAAATCAGAGATATTCCTGAGTTAATCAATGAACCGATTGATGTCTTATGTATAGGAAAAGAGATTGTTGATGCTCCTTTGTTGGACATGAAATTAGACGTTGTGCAGGAGGAAGTCGCATTATGAGTATGAATCTTCTGGAAAAAACTGAATTATGGATAAATCACATTACATTAAATGATGTAAATCTGACGGAATTGGCGGATACTGTTGCTGGCGTTTTGGGACTCCAAAAAGGAGAAGTTATGGTTGTTGATGTTCGCCCGCAACATATCACATTTGATGTTTTAGTGCAGGAAATTCCACAGGAAAACTTTTTAGGCAAGGAAAAAGCTATTTTGAATGCTTTGCAGGAAATACAGGGAGTCACTTTATATGAAGATACATATATCCATTCTAATGGGATTTTAGGTCAAATTTGTGCCAATCTCAGTGATGAGCAAGAAAAAGAACTGTTGAATACAGTAGATAGTATGACTTCGGAAATCAGAAATAATGTATTGCATCGCGCAATTGTATTTCCAACAGGTTTTGAATTACAGCAGGGACTAATAGAAGATACCAATACACCGTATATAAAACGATTACTTGAGAATGAAGGATATAAGGTGACAATAGGAGAAATTATGTCGGATGATTTATACGACATAAAAGAAAAACTTGAAGACGCTTTAAACCGTGGTTTCGGATTACTCGTAACAAGTGGTGGTGTTGGTGCTGAAGATAAAGATAAGACGGTAGAAGCAATTCATTCCATCGATGAAACGGCGGCAACTCCATATATTGTTAAATTTAAAAAAGGCACAGGCCGTCATGTAAAGGATGGAGTTCGCATTGGCGTTGGGGTGGAAGGATTAAGTACAATGGTTTCCTTGCCAGGTCCGCATGATGAAGTTGAACTGGCAATGCCTGTTTTAATAAAAGGGTTACGTGAAAGTTGGGATAAAGTGCACTTGGCAGAATGTTTAGCAGGTGTTCTAGCGAATAAATGGAAAACAAAAATTCATCATCACTAATAGCTATTGTTAGAGGAGGAGTTTATTATGGATTATTTGAAATTAGCAGAAAAATTGTTTGATGCAGAAAAGATGAGAAGTCAGATTGGACGGTTAACAGATGATTTTCCGGAAATGACGGTAGAAGATGCGTATCAAATTCAATTGGCTAATGTAAAACGCCGTATTGAACAAGGTGAAAAAGTGGTTGGATTAAAAATCGGATTGACAAGTAAGGCAATGCAGGAATTATTGCACGTTGATCGGCCGGATTATGGACACTTATTTGATACGATGCTTTTAACAGAAGGCGAAGTTTGTCATATGAGCGAATTGATTCAGCCAAAAGTTGAAGGTGAAATTACATTTCATATCAATAAAACGCTAGAAGGACCAGGAATTACAATTGCTGATGTGTACGAAGCTACTGATTTTATTATGCCATCGATAGAAATTGTCGATTCCCGCATTAAAGATTGGAAAATAAAATTACCAGATACCATTGCTGATAATGGTTCTTCAGCACGTATTATGTGTGGCAGTAACTTCTCCAGGTTGAAAGATATTGACATGCGGACTACAGGTATGATTCTCGAAAAGAACGGAGAATTGATTAATAGTGGTGCAGCAGCAGAGGTTTGGGGCAATCCTGTTGCTTCTGTAGCATGCCTGGCGAATATGCTGGCTGACTTCCATATTCCATTAAAAGCAGGAAGTCTTGTTATGGCAGGTGCATTTACTGCAGCCATTCCTGTACAAGCCGGCGATTGCGTGACTGCAAGCTTTACCAATATGGGGTCTGCAACAGTCAAATTTGTTGAATAATTTGACATGTATAAATATTTATAAAATTATTTTTTAGTATGTAAAGAGGTGTAAAAACATGAAACAAGTTACCATTATGGCACAGGTTGATCCGGAAAAGTGTAAGGGATGCAAAACATGTGAGAAAGTTTGTCCGGTATATGCTATTCATGTAGAAAATCGTATTGCAACATCAGATTCGACGAAATGCATGGGATGTGCAAATTGTGCTGACCGGTGTCCCTTCTATGCAATTACAATGGTTAAACGCAGTGAAGTTAAAACAGTGGGCGTGGATGTATCAAAATTTGATCCGCAAAAGATTAAAGACTTATGTTTAAAGGCTCATTTTAATCCGGAACAGGTTCTTTGCTATTGTGTAGGCGTCCGTGCTGAAGAAGTAGCGGCAGCTATCCTTGATGGATGCAAAACGCCTGATGAAATTTCACTGGCAACAGGTATCAGAACTGGATGTACTATTGAATGCATCCAACCTATTCTTCGTTTATTGACTGCTGCTGGAATCGAACTGCATCCTGATCCTAATGGATGGCAGTGGTATGGCCTGACTCCTACAGCTTGGGATTTGCCAGAAGATGTAAAACGTAAATATAATAGCCGGGGGTTTTATTTTGATGAAGACCGCGAATTACTAGATAAAATTGCTAAAGGAGGGAAATAATTATGGAAAAATCCCAATTTATTCATGACCCTATTATGCCAATTGCGCCCAAACCATCTCAGTATGGCATTGATCCTTCTTTGATCAAAAAAAGAGTAGCGGAAATGCCAGGGATGTGTTCATTGCGATTACCGGAACTGTTTCCCGAATTGCCAGATGTCGTATATCCAGGAGGTCCGGACGCACTGGATAAATTTTATGAAATGGCTAAAGAAAGTCTGAGAAAAGTTGATATGTCCATGATTAAACCGACGGACAGTGTCAATGTATTAGCCTCACATCACGGTTTTACCCTATTTGGAGGTCAGCCATATGCGCTCCTGTTAAAAGCCGTACGAGATATTATTCATGAAAAGACCGGTACAGATAATATTCGTCTTCGTGCTGGTGTCGGTATGCGTTTCCGTGAAACGGAAGAGTATATCAAGCGGTATGGACTTGATGAATATTATGGTAAAGGTAAGGCTAGAGGGGTTTGCCCTGTTGATGAAGGTATTCCAATTGAAACGGAAATCGGCACACTATATGGTATTAAAGCTGTTTATGATGCGGATTGGATAGTACATGTACACCATACGGATGTTCGTGAAGTACATTTTCATCGGCAGGTTGATAAAGCTGTAAAACCGTTTTCTATGTCTTATGCACGGTTGGAATCCAGATCTACCTATCATCAGAATTTAGGACCTCGTGCAGCTAATTTTACAGCCCGTGCTATTTTTGAATCTGAATTTGTACAAAAGAAATTTGCGTTTGGGGCTTTTATGACAGTAGGACCGCATGGTGTTATTGGAGTTGACGCAGATAATAATCTTTATAATATCAATGATCGTGCTACATTTATTGGATGCCAGCTCTATGGTAAAATTATGACTTTATTTGGAAAAATCAAAGAATGTATAGCAGTACTTGATTTTCCGTGCCCTGTTCCATATGTATTTTCTGCAGGCGTTATTTATGCCAATTTTACAGGAGCTAATAAAGATTTGTATGATATGGAAGGTACACCTTTGCCTCCATATACATGGTATACAGAAGCATTTTATGGAAAAGATGGTAAGCCTTTGCTTGAAGGCATTCCACCTTTGAATCCGGCAATTAAAATGTGTGTTCATAACTATGCATGGACAGGATATCCATCAGCATTTTTCTCGTCACATATTCCGACCATTGTTGTTGGAGAAGAACAAGCTAAACTATTTGATATGGAACCGATGAACATTCATTATATGGACTATGCTGTTGTTTCGAAAACTACAGAAGATGCCATGAATTTCGCTTATAGAGTAACGGGGACGGATAAGGTCATCATTTTTGATGGTGCAATGGGTGGTTTAAATTGTTCTAAATCGTTGGCAGAAGATTTGATTGAATGGGCTCCTAAAGTCTCTAAAGAAGTAGATGAGGCCTTAATGCCGAAATGGTTTGGCCAGCGAGGTGTAGATATTTCCGTACTGGATAAATTAAAGAAAAAGTAAATACTTTATAGAAATATAGTGTGAAGAAAAGGAATCACCTATAAAGAGGTGTAAATATCTCATCAATTTAGGTGATTCCTTTTTACTAATCGTAATTAAGAATACAATTAACCAAGGTGAAAATAAGAGGTGTTAACTATGGAGTTAATAGAAAAGGGCCCTGGTTTTAAATCAGGCATAAAGGATATTTCAAAATATCTGAATAGTCAAACGATTGGATCTGGCCTTGTATCTACTATTTTTGGTTGTACGGGACCGTGTCTGATTGTTATAGCAGCAGGCAATGAAGCGGGATTTACTCTGGCAGATATTGTTACCTGGGTGTTTGGTATCTATGTTTTTGGCGGATTGTTAGGTGCTATTCTGGCAACGTACTATAAAATGCCGATTTCAGGAGCATATTCTATTCCAGGGGCTACGTTAATGGGGACCGCGTTAGCCGGATATTCATTTAATGAAGCTGCATTTGCTTTTATTATCGCCGGAGTTATTGTGCTGGTAATTGGTTTAACCGGATTGATTGGTAAAATCATGGATTTTTTACCTTTAGAAATTGTTATGGCCATGGTTGCTGGCGCTATGATGAAATTTGGAATAGGGGTAGTTAAAAGCATTAATACGGATCCATTAGTTTGTGGTGCATGTTTCCTTGTTTTTCTCATAGTACCGATATTCTTTAAAAAGATTCCAGGTGTGTTATCTGCATTAATAGTAGGTGTTTTTTTGGCCTGGATTACGGGAAGATTTGGTGGGAATATAGGAGATATATCCTTTATAGCTCCGAGAATTATAGCTCCTGAATTTAATTTCCAATTGATTTTATCGTGTTCTATCCCACTAGCCGTATTAGTCATGGGTGCTGAAAATGCACAGGCAATGGGCGTATTAAAAGGAGCCGGATATAAAGTTCCAGCTAATGTGATGACCATTGCATCTGGAATTGGAGGAATTGTTTCAGGCATCTTTGGTGCTCATAATGCTAATATTGCAGGACCGATGACGGCAATATGCGCATCCAGTGAAGCGGGTGAAAAAGACGGACGATATGTTGCATCTGTCGTAAATGGCATTACATTTGCTATTTTCGGACTTTTTGCCGCTTATGCAATTAGTTTTGTTAATCTAATTCCTGCAACGTTGGTTGGAACGTTAGCTGGACTGGCAATGATTAATGTTTTAATTGATTCTTTAAAAACTGCTTTTTATTCTGGAAAATTTAAAATTGGCTCTTTTGCAGCTTTATGTGTAGGCTTGTCAGGAATTTCTATTTTGCACATTGGATGTGCTTTTTGGGCATTAGTAGTTGGCGTAGTTGTTTCTCTTATTGTTGAAAGACAGGATTTTAAAAAAAGTTCTACAACTGATTAAACATTATGCAGGCAGTACAAGTCTTGATCTTTATACTATGAATTGGTGGGATAAATTTTTATCCCACCATTCTGTCTATCCTTTTAATTGATGAAGGGGAGATACTATGGCGGATTTTATCATTGCATTAGTACCTATTTTATGGTTTGTTATTGCTTTGGGCTTTCTCAAAGTTAGTGGTATGAATTCCTGTATTGTTGCTTATATTTTATCTGCGGCAGCAGGACTTTTATGGTTTGGACTATCTGTCAGCAATATAGCAACAGCGACTGTTGAAGGGATTATTGATGGAATCTGGCCTATTCTTACGGTTATTTTTGCAGCCCTTTTTACGTTTAAACTGACAGAACAAACAGGTGAACTAGAAAATATAAAAAAGATGCTGCTGCATATTACTGATGACAAATTGGTCCTTTTATTAATTATTGGGTTTGGATTTGGTAATTTTTTGGAAGGTGTTGCTGGTTTTGGCACATCAGTCATAGTTCCGGCGGGAATTCTAGTTAGTATTGGAATGGATCCCGTGCGTATTGTTGGGTCTTTATTGATTATGACAACTATGACTACTGCTTTTGGTTCGGTTGGTGTTACTACACTGGTCACATCACAGGTAACTGGTATTAGTGCAGATGTCTTATCCTCTAATGTAATTGTAATAGAATTATTGCCATTATTTCTTACACCATATGTAATGATTTATATTTGTGGAGACAGCTGGAAATCTATAAGAAAAATGTTTGTAATTACAACTATTTCTTCATTAGCTTTTACTATTCCAGCTTTTTGTATTGCTTATTTTGTAGGACCAGAACTTCCTGACGTAGCCGGTTCTATCAGTGCTATGGTTTTTACGATACTTTTTGTTAAGCTTTTTCATGTCGAAGGAAAAGCAGATGAAACTAAAAAAAATACGTTTACTTTGTATCAAGGGATACGGTCATGGAGTCCATTTATCATCATGTTTATCTTATTGACAGTAACATCTCGTCTTTTTCCGTATATACATGATATGTTAGTATCTGTGAAATCGGTATTTACTATTTATGATGGTATTAATCCGTCGGTCATTACTATTAATTGGTTAACAAATAGTGCTGATGTTATAATGATTTCTGCTGTTATTGGTGGATTTATTCAGGGAATGAGTATTAGGGAGCAGATTCAGGTTTTTTTTAAAGCTATTTACAAAAATTGGAGTATGATTGTGACCATATGTTCTGTTATGGCGGTTGCTATTATTATGAATTATAGCGGAATGATTCGGATTATAGCCATGTTTATGGTTGTTGTTACAGGAAGTTTTTATCCATTTGTTTCTCCTTTGATTGGTGGTTTGGGATCTTTTGTTACTGGGAGCGCTACAACATCTTCTGCATTATTTGGAAATCTTCAAACTGCTACAGCTGATGCACTTGAAATTTCTGAGGCTTGGCTGGCAGCAGGCAACCTTTTTGGTGGAGGCGTAGGTAAAATAATTAGTCCACAGATGATTTCGCTAGGCGCATCGGCAGTACAACAACCAGGTTTAGATAATCGTATTTTACGGGCAACTTGTAAGTGGTTTTTTATATTAATTAGCATCGGGGGAATGTTTTGTTATTTTATTCCTGTTATTTTTAAATTATATTAAAGGAGAATATAAAGCAATGTTTTGTGAAGATAAAGATTTTAAAGGGAAAAAGAGAATCGGTATTATGGGTGGAGCTTTTGATCCTGTTCATAATGGTCATATTCAAACGATGGAAAAAGCTATAAAATCGTATCAATTAGATATGGGCGTGTTTTTACCAACTGCAGATAAAGAAATTCACTCAAAGAAAAATAAAATAAATAGTGCATTGCGTTGTCGAATGTTAGAGATGTCTTTGCCGGCTAATCTTCCTATATATGTATCAAAATATGAGGTTGATTATAAAGGCGATGTAATTCCGTATACTGCTAACACAATAGAACATTTTATGCATTGTTGTGATGAAAAAGATGTGAAATTTTATTTTATTGCAGGTTCAGATATTATTTATCATTTATCCAGATGGAAGGCAATTGATACCTTGAAAGATTTATGTGAATTCATATTTGTGCCCAGAATAGAAGATGCTTTTGGACAAGTAAGCAATCAGTTGCAAGAATTACATCAAACTGGCTTGCGGTATACAATAAGTACATGGGGGACGATTTCAGTATCGTCTACGCAGATTCGTAATGCTATACGTAGTCATAAAGATGTAAGTCAATTAGTGCCTTACCCAGTACAAAAATTTATACGAGAAAACGACTTATACCAGTAACATCAAGTTGCAAAAAAAGTTCGATAATGGTGGATGTATCTGTATATATAAATTTACATCTATATGTTATATAAAGCCTGAATTATGTTTATTTTCATATGAAGTAAAACGTTAATTTTAATAACTATTCTAGCTGTTTATATTATTTGATATTTCATATTTTTTTAATAATAAGAGATAATGTTAAATTTTAGTTAAACATGGTTAAAGACTATTAAATTTTCAAAGAGACTAAAACAGCATATAATAATTACATAAATAGATTGGATATATGAAAAATAAACATTTGATAATATTGATATGAATATTGGAGATGATTAAATATGGCATATTCTTCTTTAAGAGAATGGCTAGAATATTTGAAACGACAAGATATACTAAAGGAAATTAATAGACCAGTTGATTTAACTTATGAAGTAGCAGCTTTAGGAAAAAAAGCAGATGGAAAATATGCTTTGCAGTTCAATAGTAATGGAACTTCCTATTCATTAGTTAATGGAATACTTAGCACGAGAAAATTAATAGCTGATGCGTTAGGGATTCAGCCCGATCAGTTAGCAGAATACTTTTCTTGGGCACAACAGCATCCTATGGAATGTAAGATTGTATCCTCCAAAGATGCACCCGTTAAAGAATGTATAACAAGACAAGTTGACCTATCTGAACTTCCCATTCCAGTGCATCATGAAAAAGACAGTGGTCAATATATAACCGCAGCTTTGTTGATTGCTAAAGATCCAGAGACGGGAGAAAGAAATGTTTCAATTCATCGTCTGCAAGTAAATATGCCAAACAAATTAGGCATTTTAATCTTGCCACGGCATTTATCATACTTTTATCAAAAAGCAGAAAAGTATGGAAAACCATTAGATATTGCTTTAGCTATAGGTGTAGATCCTATATTACTTTTATCTTCCCAGGCATTAGCTCCTTTAGGTTTTGATGAATTTACTATTGCTTCACGATTGTATGGCAAGCCATTGGAATTGGTTAAGTGTGAAACTGTTGATTTAGAAGTTCCTGCACAGGCTGAATTTATTTTAGAAGGAAAGCTACTTCCAGAAGTTCGTGAGATGGAAGGTCCTTTTGGCGAATATCCGCAATATTATGGTTCTGCATCTCTAAAGCCAGTTGTTGAGTTGACTTGCATGACACACCGTAAAAATCCTATTTTTCAAACTATTGTTCCAGCTACAATGGAACATATCTTATTAGGAGCTATTCCACGGGAAGGCGGAATTTTGAACTTGGTTCGTAATGCGGTTCCTACAACGTTAGCAGTTCATTTAACTCCGGGGGGAGCAGGCCGATACCATTGTGTGATTCAAATTGATAAAAAACACGAAGGTGAAGCTAAGAATGCAATGTTAGCTGCTTTTAGCTCTAGTCATGAAATTAAACATGTTGTAGTTGTTGATCCTGATGTTGATATATATAACATGCAGGACATCGAATGGGCGATTGCAACCAGATTTCAAGCGAGTAAGGATTTGGTTATTATATCAGGTGCTGCAAGCAATAAATTAGATCCATCGACGTGTCATGGCGTTGGCGATAAGATGGGTTTGGATGCTACCGTACCTTTAGATGCGGAATCAGGAAAATATGAACGTATTTCTATTCCGAAAGAAAAGGAAATTAAATTAGATGAGTACCTGAGTTAGAAAATAACATTAAGTTTGGAGGAGAGCGTATGAATATAGTTGTGGCAATTACGGGGGCTACAGGTGCTATATACGGTGTAAAATTACTGCGTGCGCTAAAAGCATTGAATGTTACTACTCATTTAGTGATTAGTAAATGGGGAGAAAAAACATTAGCACTAGAAACGGATTATTCATTAGAGCAGTTAAAAAAATTTGCTGATTTTTATTATGATAATGATGACTTAGGAGCTGCTATTTCCAGTGGATCCTTTAAAACATCTGGTATGGTAGTCGTACCGTGTAGTATGAAAACATTAGCCGGTATCAGCTGTGGACTCAGTACTAACTTAATTCAACGCGTTGCGGACGTTATGATAAAAGAAAAAAGAAAATTAATTTTAGTTACACGGGAAACACCACTAAGTCCGATTCATTTAGAAAATATGTTGAAACTATCAAAAATAGGTGTGGTCATCATGCCACCAATGCCAGGCTTCTATTCATTACCTGAAACTATTGATGAAATAGTTTCACAGCATGTGGGAAGAATTTTGGATTCGTTAGATATAGAACATGAGTTTATAAAAAGATGGAAATAATTTGTTTATAATATTTAATTAGTAGGATATATTGATGGGAGGGAGTGTAAAAGGTAAACATTTTATGGAAAATTATGTTTTAATTAGGAGGTGTTTTTATGGAAACGGAACGTTTGATTATTATTTTTGGGATTGCAGTTGCTTATATTCTTGTTACAACAGTTGTCGGTATGTGGTCTGTAAAGAAAACAAAAGATACGGAAAGTTTTATGACAGCTAAGAATCAGATGAATGTATGGATCATTGGATTTTTATTGATGTCAGAATTCATTGGTTCAGGAGCAACTATTGGTACTGCACAGGGCGCGTATACCAAGGGAATGGCTGTTGCATGGAATTGCTCAACACTGGCATTTGGATATTTATTGTATTCTTGGTTATTAGCTCCACGTATGAATAAATTGGGAGAATATACCATTTCTGGAGCATTAGCCAAGCATTATGGAGAAAAAATTAAGAAAATCGTATCTATTGCAATGACGATTGCACTTACGACTGTCTGTGTTGCTGTATATACTGGTGGAGCATCGGCAATCGCAGCACTTTTGCACATCGAGATTTCAACAGCTGTATATATCATTGCTGTAGCAGCAACACTGAATGTTGCTTTTGGAGGATTACGTGGCGTAGGATATGCTAACATCATTCATACAGCTTTTAAGTTTTTAGGATTGTTGATTTTGTGTATGACGGCTTGGTCGGTTGCTCATAATAATCCTGATATTTTAGCAAAAATTCCGAGTGAACAATTTTCTGTTTTTTCACCAGGTGTCCCTGCTTCACAAATATTAGCATGGCTTATTGGTAATATCGGTGCTGTATTTTCTACTCAGTATGTTTTGCAGTGTGTCTGCTCCCTTCCTAATGCCAAAGCTGCTCGTAAGGCTACCTTAGTTGCGGGTATTGCTATTTTCCCAATCGGTTTTATGGCCGCTTTCGTAGGTGTCATGTCGAGTGGAATTTTCCCTGGGATTCCAAGTGTAATGGCTATGCCCGCTTATTTTGATATTATGAATCCATGGTTGGTTGGGATTGTAACGGCTTCCATTATTGCTTCGACGTTTGTCTCTATTTTGGCATGTCAATTGGGCGCTACTGCATTAATGGTAAAAGATTTCTTTATTCCGATTATGAATCCTAGTGAAAAAAATAAAATTTGGATTACGAGAATTGTATCTGTTCTCATTGGTCTGATTCCGGTTCCGTTTGCGCTGGGGGTTCCCGGTATGATCAAAACTTTCTTTTTCGCAAGAGCCTTACGATCCTCTATTACGGTTTTATTACTGTTCATGATTTTTGCTCCTTTAATGTCTTCGAAAAAAGGCGGATTCGTTGCTTTGGTAGGAAGTTTAATTGTTACCATTGCTTGGATGATTATGGGGAATCCCTTTGGCATTGATAATATCTATGTTGCAGTTGTAGTTCCTACCGTTGTGATATTGGCGGATTATGCAATTCGTAAGATGCGGGGAACAGAAGAAAATCAAGAAGAGAATCAAGAAAAAAGTCAGGCTGAAAATATTTAATGAAATAGAAATGGAGTGATAATTATGAAGCTTGGTATTATTGGCGGTGCAGGTTTATTAGGATCTACTACAGCTTTTTGTGTAGGTTGTAAAAATCTGGTAGAAGAAATCAAACTTATTGACATCAGGGATAATGTTGTTCAGAGTCATGCAATGGATTTAACACAGGCTTTTCTTCCTTTGGGCGGAACAAAGGTAACAGCAGCTACTTATGAGGATTTGGGCGACTGTGGTATCATTTTGAGTGCTGCATCCATGCCAGCTGGCAAAGTAAAAGATCGGAATGCACGTCTGGCTAAAAATATTGAGATGATTAAACCTATTTGTGAAAAGGTAAAAAAATATTGCAAAGACGATACTATATTAATTACATCTGCTGCGCCAATTGATGTTTTAATCTATGTTTTTTGGGAAACAATTGGTTGGAAGAAAAATCAGTTTATTGGTTTTAGTGCAAATGATACATTGCGCTTAAAATGGGCAGTAGAACTAGTGACAGGTAAGAAGTTTGATAAAATTGATGCAATGTGTATTGGTGAACATGGGGATGCACAGGTACGGTTATATGATCAAATGAAATATAATGGTGAACCTTTAAAATTGACCGAAGAGGAATATAGAAAAATTGAAGATGCGACAAAAAACTGGTTTGCTGAATGGCAAAATTTAGAAGCTGGGCGTACTACTGGATGGACGTCTGCTGTCATGCTTACTGAATATATAGAAGCTATTGTAAAAGATAGTAATAGAATTCTCCCATGTTCGACGCCGTTAGTTGATCAATTTGGATACAATCATGTTTCTATGGGGATGCCGTGTCAGCTGGGGAGAAGCGGCGTGAAAAAAGTAATTGATCCGTTATTGACAGATTCTCAGAAAGAAGATTTAGATAAGGCAGCAGAAAAAATTCGTGGCTTAATCACAAGTGTTGGTTTTTAAATAAAAATATTTGAAAAATGATACAGAATCTAAAAATGATACAGAATCTAAAAATGATGACGGGAGTGATATATCAATGAGTAATATATCGACGGCAGATATTACGGATTTTTTTAATCCGCGAGGAATTGCTCTGGTTGGTGCAACAGCCAAACCGGGAAAACCGAATAATCAAATACTGCGATATGCTATGCAGATGGGGTTTGATGGTACGATATATCCTATTAATCCGACTAAAGACGAAATTGAAGGATTGAAATGCTATCCTGATTTGTTGGCCATACCAGGTCCGGTCGATTTAATTATTGTTTCAGTAAACCCATCTCATTGCATAAAGATTGCTAATGACATTAAAACTCGTAGAGAAAGTAAAGGTGATGCTGGTGCAGTTATAGTTGTAGCAGCTGGTTTTAAAGAAATGGGTACAGAAGAAGGAATACGGATTCAGAAAGAAATGATAGATCTGATCACTGGTTGTGGTGCGCGGCTAATTGGGCCTAATTGTCAGGGGGTTGTAGATGCGTATCATGGAGTGAATTCTACTTTTAGTGTCCCACCTGATACACCCAAAGGTGGATTAAGCATTTTTAGTCAAAGTGGGGCTTTTGCAACATCTTTTTTGAGATGGGCAAAGGATTTAAAAATGGTGGGATTAAATAAATTTGTTTCTTTAGGAAATATGGCAGATGTCAATTTTACAGAATTATTGAAATTTGCGGCTGAAGATGAAAAGACAAAAGTCATTTCGTTATATATGGATGGAATCAATGATGCACGTAGCATGATTGATATAGCATCAAAAGTAACAAAAAAGAAACCAGTGGTTGTTATTAAAGCTGGCAAGACTAATATGGGGACGAATGTAGCATATAGTCATACCGCATCTATAGCAGGGAACAATAGCATTTATGATGGAGCCTTTAAACAGGCAGGTGTAATCAGGGCCCGGAGTGTTGCTGATTTTTATCATACATCAAGATGCTTTGACAAACTTCCTTTGCCAAAAGGTAATAGAGTATGCATTATGACAGTAGTAGGAGGCCCTAGCACTATTTGTGTTGATGAACTCGTCTTATCTGGTGAAGTGCAGTTAGCACATTTTACAGATGAATTAAAAGTAAATTTATCTAAATATCTGGCTCCTAGTGCTAATATAGGTCATCCCGATGGATATATTGATATGACTGCTTCTGTAACAGAAAAAATGCATTCTGATGTCTTAAAATTATTAATGGCAGATGATAATATTGATGGAATTATATTCATGACAACACCTCCGGGGTTCATAAAAGACGAAGGGTTGGCACAGGCGATTATAGAAGGGTACAATTCTGTCCCTGCTGATAAGAGGAAACCTTTGTTATCAGTATTGTTAGCAGGCAGTGCGGTTTCCACGTGTAGACGTATATTGGAGGAAAATGGATTGCCCACATTTGAATATCCTGATGATGCAGCACATGTAATGGTTAATATGGTTCGCTACCACAATTATTTGAATCAGGCTGAGTGAATTCCTGTGCTTTGGTATGAGGAGGATAACTATGTCATGTACAGATATTTTGGAAAAATATTTAAAGAGTGAAAATACAATGATTCCCGAAGAAGGTGCGAAAGAAATATGTAATTACTTTCATATTCCTCTCCCTCGTTCTGTTGTTGTAAAAAATAAACAGGAATGCCTGGAACAAGCAGAGAGCATAGGATTTCCACTTGTAATGAAAATTCAATCTCGACAAATTATCCATAAATCTGATGTGGGAGGGGTTGTCGTTGGAATCAGAAATTTGGATGAACTATCTGCGTATTATGACAGTATGATTCAATCCATTTCAAAAAAAATGCCAGAAGCAGTCATTGAAGGCGTTATGCTTCAACATATGGTATCGGGCGGAATAGAAACTATTATTGGAGGAATTCAGGATCCATTATTTGGGCCTACTGTTATGTTCGGATTAGGTGGAATATATGTTGAGGCCTTTAAAGATGTAGCGTTCCGCTTGGCACCATTGTCTCATGAAGAGGCTTTGCGTCAGATTTATGAAACAAAAATTTATAAAATCCTTCAGGGTATTAGGGGAAAAGGCCCCTGTGATATTGAGGGGTTAAGTAATTTAATCGTTAGTACGGGTAAGATTTTAACAACATTCCCTCAAATAAAAGAAATTGATTTTAATCCTGTTATATGTAAAGAAAATGAATGTGTAGTTGTTGATGCACGGTTCATTTTAAAAAAATAATTATTGGAGGAGGAATTCAGAACATGGGTGAAATGAGATTACATGGCCGTGGGGGCCAGGGAACGGTAATGGCGGCACAAATGATGGCAGCAGCCTTCGTTTTGGGAGGAAAATATGCATCTGTGTTTCCATCATTTGGTATTGAAAGAAGAGGGTCAGCCGTAATGGCATTTGCCAGGTTTGGTGATAAGCCGATTAGGGAAAAGACACGAGTTTATAATCCGGATATTCTCTTATTTATTGATGAATCATTGACAGATGTCGAATCTTGTTATGATGGATTCCAACCAGGGGGCATTATAGTAGCAAATACCAAGAATGGGAAGAATATTGAAAAACTGAATGTAAATCAAAGTATTATTGCAACAGTAGATGCCGAATCGATTGCTTTGCAAGAAATGGGTACGCCTATTACTAATACTTGTATGCTGGGAGCGTTTGCCAAAGCTACAGGACTTATTACTTTGGAAAATCTTAAAAAAGCATTAGAAGATTTCTTTAAAGGGAAGATTCTTGCTGGAAACATCAGAAGTCTTGAACGCGGATATAATGAGGTAAAAATTTTAAAATTTAACCCGGAATGCAACGAGAAAGTTCAGAAAAAAAATATTTTAGATGAAAAGGATCCGGTTATTGATCCTCCTAAATTTGTTAGTGAATTTGAAGCTGATTGGACTGATGTCAGCAAAAAGCAAATTATAGCTAAGACTGGCGAATGGAGATACCGGCATCCAGAAGTAGATATTTTAAGTTGTAAACTGTGTGGATGGTGTGACATGTTTTGTCCGCTTAACTGCATGAAATTGGGAGATGATGGTTATTATCATGCCAATCTCAAATATTGTAAAGGGTGTGGCATATGTGCAAATGAATGTCCAGCACATGCCATTAAGATGAAACCAGAGGAGGTCATTTAAGTGTATAAAGTACTTACAGGAAATAAAGCAGCAGCACAGGGTGTACGGTTAGTCAAACCTGATCTTATTGCAATGTATCCGATTACTCCGCAGACTCCATTGGCAGAAGAACTGGCAAAGTTTCATGCAAATGGAATCATTGATGCAGAAATGGTTGAAGTAGAAGGAGAACATACCTCTATGAGCGCTATTACTGGTGCTGCCGTTGCCGGAGCACGGGTATTTACAGCCACTTCTTCATGGGGATTGGCATATATGAATGAACCGATGATGTACTGTGCGGGTTTGCGGCTCCCGGCCGTTATGGTAGATGTGACTAGAGAAACTCCATCTATGCGCGGTGTTGGTGGTGGCCGGCAGGATATTATGAGTGTTAGAGATGCCGGATGGATTCAAATTGAACCAGAAACATGCCAGGAAGTTTTAGATTCCATTATTATGGCATATCGTTTGGCTGAAGATCCGGAAATTCTTTTACCTGTTATTGTTGCTTATGATGGATTTTACCTTTCACATTTATCAGAACGGGTAGATATTCCTGAACAAGAAGATGTAGATAAATTTTTATCAGTTGTAAAAAATAGCCCACGGCCTACGTTATTGAAAAATGCTAATTTGCATTTTAGTCCTAGTATCAAGGAATCGCTTTTTGGGGAATTTCGTTATAAAACGAGTAAAGCGATGGAAAGAGCGAAAACTAAACTGATTGAAGTAGAACAGGAATTCCAGAATATTTTTGGCAGAAGTTATGGTGGAATGGTAGATACCTACCGGACGGACGATGCGGAATTAGTGGTATTAACAGCCGGGAGTTGTGCTGGCACAACTAGAGTTATTGTTGATGAAGCAAGAGAAAGGGGAATTAAAGCTGGATTGGCAAGAATCCGTATGTTCAGACCTTTCCCGCGGGAAGAATTGAGCAGAATTTTGAATGGTAAAAAGATGGTTGCTGTTATTGATAGAAGTATTTGTCTTGGATGGGATTGCGGCCATTTATATGTAGAAACCCGGGCTGTATTGCCGGATATGCCTTGTCCGCCACAGATGTTAGATTTTATTGATGGATTCGCTAGTGCTGATATTACGGCAGACCATATTAGAAAAGCCGTAGCAGTTGCCAATGCGGCTATGAATGGCAAGGAAACACAGGAAGCTAATTGGCTTATGTGGGAATAAGGAGGATGCTATGAACAATAAAAAATATATCATTCTGGGAACTGACGATGCAGCTCTGGCAGTTGTCAATTCTATCCGGATGATTGATACAGATGCAGAAATTAAAATGGTGAGTCGGAAAACTTATAAGCCCTATTCAACATCTTTGCTTCCTGCATATATTTGTGGGGAACTTGATGAAGAAGCTCTTTTCTTTAAAGGACAAAATGAAATAAAAAAATTAAATGTTGATTATGTGGTCAGTGATAAAACAGAAATTTTAGTAGGTTCTAAAGAAGTAATGTATAAAGATGGAACTAAGAATCAATACGATAAGCTGTTAATTACGCAAAATAATAGTGATAGGCCCGCTATGGATTTAGAAGGTATAAGTGTTTATGATCTGGCAACTTTTGAAGGCTGTAAGAATTTGAAAGAGCGACTTAAAAAAGATGTGCGTCTTGCGATTTTAGGTAATGACGAATCAGCAATTCAATTTGCGGCTAAGATTTCACAGACGGGCGTTCAGGTTACGATTGTAACTGCGGAAGAATCGTTGGTTGCTTACTTTAATGAAAATATGCGGCTTCGAATCCTTACATTGCTCCAAAATAAGGGAGTAAAAATTATTTGTGGAACCAGCGTATTACGTGCAGAAAAAGATACTAACGGCACTTCTCTTATACTCAAGGATCATGACCCGATTCTTGTGGATTGCGTTGCAACTGCAACAAATTATGCTATGGTTGATGATAAGAATCTTTGTTCAGATGAGTATTTTAAGACATCCACAGATGATATTTATGCAGCTGTCTCTTATCAGGATATTCCAGAAGCTGTGGTACAAGGAAAAATAGCCGGGTTGAATATGGCTGGCGAAAAAATAAAATATACTACACCTATTAAGAGAATATTAGTTCAAATATTTGATGAGGAGTTTTTCCATGTTGGATTAAGAAAAGATTCTTATAATGAATCTTGTGAAATTTTAAAAGGCGATTCTTTAAATCTGATTTACCATGATGAACAACTAGTTGGTATAGATGTAGCTAATCAGAAATTTATTCATCCGGGAGTTTTCTCATACCTCATAAGGAATCATGTTTCTATCAAAAATTATGAGAAACTTTTGGTTGAAAAAACTAGAGAAACGGCACTTTATTTGATGAATCAGGATAGAAAAAAACAAATCATTTAATGAAGGGGGAGAAAGCATGTTAAACAGCACACTTATTGTTAATAAAAAAAATTGCCCATCTACTTGTAACTTGTGCGTAGATGCATGTGCTAATAAAAAATTTAGTCCTAATGCTTTTATTGAAAAAGTGGATATTCCAGAGCTGGATTATCATAGTGTATCTGTTTGTAATCAATGCAGTCAGCCTTTGTGTATGTATACTTGTCCGACTGGTGCAATATCCCAACTTAAAACAGGGACAACAATTGTTGATACAAAAAAATGCATTGGCTGTGGACTATGTAATATGGCTTGTCCATATGGTGGGATTTATCCTCATAAGCATAATAAAGAAGTTGAAAAATGCATTTTGTGTGGACAATGTGCCAAAGCATGTCCGGAAAATATATTGGAATTTAAACAAGTCAAGCCGATTGAAGATAAATTGCAGGAAGATCCCTTTGTTCCAGGCCTTCAGTTTTGTGTAGGTTGTGGTTTGGAATGGGTAGACCGATTTATTATGCAGACAATTGGTACCAATGTTACTTTATTTGGAGCACCAAGTTGCAATGTAACTAGTTCAAGGGTAAAAACCTCATATTATGGAACTCTTATGACAAATGTTGCATCGAGTGCTACGGGAGTTTCCAGATACTATCGTCGAATTGGTTCTGATAGAATTTGTTTAGCAATTATTGGTGATGGCGCGACTGCAGATCTTGGCTTTGGACAATTATCAGGTGCAGCCGAAAGAAATGAGCATATTTTGTACGTTTGTTATGATAATGAAGCTTATATGAACACAGGTATTCAACGTAGCAGCACAACTCCTTATGGAAGTTGGACAACGACAACTCAGGTGGGATCTGTTGACCATGGACGAAAAGGGACACCTAAAAACGTTCCGTTGCTGATGGCTTATCACAATATTGAATACGTCGCAACGGCTACATTAGCATATCCAGAAGATTTAATGAAGAAACTTTTAAAAGCAAAAGAAGCGGTTAAAAATGGCATGGCATATGTTCATATTCTTACACCATGTCCAACCGGATGGAAATACAAACCGGAACATGGTGTAGAGATTACAAGAGCAGCTGTAGAAACTAATTATTTCCCTCTTTGGGAGGCTGAAAATGGTAAGATCAAGTTAACTCATGAAGTTAAAAATCCATTACCGATTAAAGCGTATACTAGCTTAATGAAGCGGTTCTCGCATTTAACAGATGAACAATTAGCCACTATACAAAATCAAGTTAATAAATCTTATAATACACTTTTAAATATTGTATCTAACAGTTAATTATTAAGAAGGTTGTAATAGAAATGAGAATCTTTTCTGCTCTATTACAGCCTTCTTATTTTTGAATTTTTATCAGCCGTTGCATTGCCTGACTGCCTTTTATATAATAAATATGCGGGTTTGCATTTTTGTATTAATGGGGGTGGGTTTATGAAGATAGCAGCGGTACAGGCAGCCATCAGCTATGGCGATGTAGATGCCAATTATCATATAGCCGATCAGGCCGTAGAAGCGGCGGCTGCAGCAGATGCCGATATTGTCGTGTTGTCAGAGTTGTGGAATACGTCGTTTTATCCACCAGATGTCTATGATCTGGCCGATGAAGAGGGAAAGAGAACAAAGGCTTTTCTTTCCGATGAGGCAAAACGGCATCATGTTCACATTGTTGGGGGTTCTGTAGCCAATAAAAAGCAGGGAAAGTTGTATAATTCGACTTTTGTTGTAGACAGGACGGGTCAGGTTGTCGGAGAGTATGACAAAGTACATCTGTTTACGCCGGGAAAGGAAGATACCGTTTTTACGCCGGGAGATTATCTCAATATTTTTGAATTAGATGGTGTGAAAATGGCGTCGATTATCTGTTATGATGTGCGATTTGGCGAATGGGTTCGCATGGCAGCGCTGGCCGGTGCGCAGATTCTTTTTGTACCGGCGGCCTGGCCCAATCCGCGGCTGGGACACTGGCAGATCCTGAATCAGGCACGGGCCATTGAAAATCAGATGTTTGTCGTAGCTGTCAACAGCTGTGGCCAGGCCGGAGAGTATCAGTTCTGTGGCGGTTCCATGATTATCAATCCCTGGGGTAAGGTCCTTTCCCAAGCAGACGGACGGGAGCAGATTATTACCAGTGATGTCGATTTGTCTGTCATCGAAGGCATCCGTCATAGCATCAATGTATTCCGTGACCGCCGGCCGGAATTATATCATCTCTGATATGTCCCGATTATAGATAAGTGAGGAAGTGTTGGTATGGAAGGGGCTATACATGGCCTGCAGGGTATTTTTGAAGTTATTTTTATTATTTCTATCGGCTTTATTTTGTCCCGCAAGGGATGGTTTGACAGCAATACGAGCGCTTTATTATCTAAAGTTGTTCTAAAAGTTGCTTTGCCATTTTATATGGTGGTTAATATAGTCCATGACTTTACTCGCGATACATTGGTACAGATTGCGCCGGACCTGGTACTGCCTTTTACTTCTATTTTCCTGGCCTACTTTGTAGGCCGGCTTGCGGCGGCAGTCCTGCATATCCGCAAGGACCGGCAGGGGATATTCATTACCTGCTTTTTTATTGCCAATACGATTTTTATCGGCCTGCCTGTCAACCTGGCCTTGTTTGGTCCTAAAAGTGTACCATCGGTCATGCTTTATTATATGGCTAATACGACCATGTTCTGGACACTGGCGGTGTATCATATTGTCAATGATAGTACAGGTGGAAAGCATATGCCGCTCTTTTCTGTGCAGACGATTAAAAAGGTTTTTTCACCGCCGCTGGAGGGCTTTCTCATCGGCCTCGTTCTGGTTATGCTCGACGTGAAGCTGCCTGATTTTCTGGTCATGAGTTTCCAATATGTCGGAAACATGGCAACTCCGTTGTCCCTGATTGTCATTGGCATTGAAATGAGCCTCATTTCCTGGAAAGACATTCATTGGGACCGGGATATTATCGGCGCTTTATGTGGCCGGTTCCTCGTCTGTCCCTGCTGTGTGCTGGTGCTGCTGCCATTTATCCCTATCACGGATATGTCGGCCAAGGTATTTACCATGCAGGCCAGTATGCCGGCTATGACGCAAATGACCGTCGTGGCGAAATCCGTCGGTGCTGATGTGCAATATGCCACCGAAATCAGTTTCCTGTCTATTGCTCTTGGATTGGTGGTCATTCCCCTGTATATGGCTATTGTCGGTTGAGATAAAGAATTATATAATAGTAAAAGGACGGCTGTCCCAGTGCAGATGCCGTCCTTTTTAGTTGAAACGATGAAATAAAAGGAGTAAGCCATGTCTCTCTATGATGAATTTTCTAAGAAGGTGCAGCAGTATGCTCCTGCTGCCTTTGAATTGAATTATGCGATTGCCAATGATCCCGAGTTATCCGGGGAAGAATATCATGCCTGTGCCCGTCACATAGCGGCCTGCCGGGATACCGGCATGGATGTGACGGAACGGTTCAGCGGACAGGCCACAGCCTATAAGGCGGTTGCCTGCCATGCGGAATCGCCGGTTTTGCGGGTAGCCGTCCTGGCTGAATACGATGCTCTTCCCGATATCGGTCATGGCTGCGGTCATTCGGCTGGCGGTGCTATCAGTTTTCTAGCCGGAGCTGCGTTTCATGCCATGACGGATCTACCCGTCTCTGTCGATGTCATCGGCACGCCGGATGAAGAACTGCGGGGTGGCAAAATTCCCATGTGCCAGCAGGGGATTTTCAAGGACTACGATCTTGCCATAATGGTCCATATGTCGTCGTGTCAGACGACGCCCAATTCCCGCTTTCTGGCCCTCGATGATTATCGCATCCGGTTTCACGGACAGACGGCCCATGCGGCAGCCCATCCGTGGAAAGGCCGGAATGCACTGAACGGGGCCATGCTGGCCCTCCATGCTATCGATATGATGCGTCAGCATGTAAAGCCCGATACGCGGATTGGCACGTATATCGTCCATGGTGGCACGGCTTCTAATGTCATTCCCGATTACGCCGAGGTAGAATGCTGTGTCCGCCATTCCACCCGGACCTATCTCAACGAAGTGGTCCAGCGCCTGATGCATTGCTTTGAAGGGGCGGCTATTGCTACGGAAACGACCTTTGATGTATCCCAGCTGGGGTATAAATATGATGACCTTGTGTGGAATGAAACGGCAACTGACGTCGTTCGTGGCGTGCTCCGGGATATGAAGATTCCCTTTGTAGAACCGGACTGCGGCGGCAGCTCGGATATTGCCAATGTCAGCCATCAATGCCCGGTGCTCCACGTCCATCTGGCTATGGGGGACACGTTCTATCCGGACCATTCCAAGGAAATTGCCGACATGGTCAAAGACAAGGCCATTGAACCGGTCATTGTCCGCGGCGCAGAAATTATCGGTGCAACCGTATTGCGTCTGGCCGGAAATGAAGCTTTGCGCAAAGCGATGAAAGAAGAATTTGATGCGGCAGAAAAATAACCACCCGGATTTCCAGACCATGGAAATGGCAGAGTCTCTCTGATGTAAAACGGGGCTATCCTACAAAGACACAGTGCTTTGTGGGATAGCCCCGTTTTTGTATGGAAAATATGTCGTTTTCACGAATTATACGATGTCACTTCTTTCCTTTATTAGTCAGATATTGGTCAGAGGAACGGTCATGGATATAATTCAGAAAGGCTTCAGCAACGGCGGAAAGGCTGTGGGATTTGCTGATGGCAAACAGGCGGCGCGTTTCCAGCCCCGGCCCCAGAAGAGGAATACAGCAGATATCCTGGCTGAGCTGATCCGGGCGTACCGGCCCGACGAAAATGGCAGCGACGGTCCCGCTGGAGGCCCAGCGCAGCGGCATATAACGGGACGAACAGACGGCCCGGATATGTGGCGTAAATCCTGCATTCTGACAGATTTCTAGGATTTTCTGCCAAAAGCCGCGGGAAATGGCCAGAGGCACATCTTCCAGAGCCGTGAGAGGCACTGCATCCAGATGAGAAGACAGCCATGGACTTTTTTTGTGAAAGGCCACCATCAGCCGTTCGTCAATGGTATGGCGGACGGAAAATGACGGTGGCAACTGTCCGGCACTGCGGATGACAGCTACCTCTATCGTCCCTTTTTCCAGAAGCTCCAGCAGCTGTCCGGAATTTTCTTCGTATATATCAAAGTCGATTTCCGGATAGGTATTGCTGAAATCAAGGATCATATTGGCACTGTTGGTATCGGGCCAGGTGGGTGTGATGCCCAGGTGAAGCGTTCCCTTTGTCCCGAGGATACTGGCGTTGATTTCTTTCTGCGCCGCATCTTCCAGCTGACACATGCGGCGGGCTTTTTCATAGAGAATTTTCCCGGCATTGTTGGGGGTAATGTGGCGGGGACCCCGTTCAACAAGCTGGGTGCCATACACGGCTTCCAGTGCTTTCAGCTGGTTGCTCAGGGCGGGTTGGGCGATGTGTAATTCCCGGGAAGCCGCAGAAATCGTGCCAGCATCAATAATGGCGACGTAATTGCGGTATACTTCCAGATTCATGATGATTCCTCCTGTATGTGTGAGAAAGACTTTACTTTTTTTATCTTTCTGCACGGGAATAAGAGAACCGTGTCCTATACAGTCTGCATATGCTTTTTAGACGGATAAGGATGCCGGTTTCCTTCACCAATACCATCATGCCGGCCTTTAGATGAAATCATAGGAGTAAGAAGCAAGAAGTGACAAGTAAAAACTATATGATTTCATTATGGGTTCCATGTCCGACCTGTATTTTTAGTATACATTTTTGTGATGTATACTGCAACTGTAAGAAGCAAGAAGAGGTACTACGCAGAATGCTGGGAGGAATTGCATATGGGCGTAACAAAGAAATTTCAAATCATACTGGACAGCCGGTTATGCAAAGGCTGTGGCATTTGTGCCGCTTTCTGTCCGAAAGGTGTTTTTACCCGGGATGACGATGGAAAACCCGTGATATCTGACGATACGGTATGTATTGGGTGTAAGATGTGTGAATTACGGTGTCCTGATTTTGCAATCCGTGTGAAAGGAGGAATTTGACATGGCTGGAACCTATGAAATTATGACAGGCAATGAAGCTTGTACCAGGGCTGCTATCGCGGCAGGGATGAGGTTTTTTGCCGGTTATCCCATCACGCCGGCTACGGAAATTGCCGAAATGGCATCGGAACTGCTGCCGAAAGCCGGCGGCACATATATGCAGATGGAAGATGAACTGGCTTCTATTGCCGCCGTCATCGGTGCCTCGGCAGCCGGTGTCAAGGCCATGACGGCAACGAGCGGGCCCGGAGTTTCGCTCATGCAGGAAAATCTGGGATATGCTATTATGGCGGAAATTCCTCTGGTCCTCGTCGATTGCATGCGTCAGGGTCCATGCCAGGGTGTGGCTACCGTACCGGCCCAGGGCGATATTATGCAGGCCCGCTGGGGTACGAACGGGGATCATCCCATCATTGCGATTGCCCCGGCTTCCGTTGGTGAATTATATGAAGAAACGATACGGGCCTTTAATCTGGCAGAAACGTACCGGAATCCTGTCTATATCCTCAGCGACGCCATGCTGGCCCATATGAGTGAACGGGTCCGCATTCCGGATCTGGATGAATATAACGTAGTCAGCCGTAAACGGCCTACCTGTCCGCCGTCAGAATTTCAGGCCTATGCCGACAATGGTACGGGCATCCCGCCTATGGCTTCATTCGGTGATGGATACCGCTGGTTCGTGACCGGCATGGTCCATGATGATACGGGTTTTCCAGTTACAAACAATGCCGACCGGGTTTCCTATCTGGTAAAACGGCTCCATGCGAAAATTGAACATAACCGCGCGGATATCGAAAAATACGAAGAGTATAAAACTGATGATGCCGATATCCTCATCGTTTCGATGGGTGTCGTCGCCCGTTCAGCCAAAGCGGCAATCGATGATATCCGCAAGGAAGGTGTCAAGGCAGGACTGTTCCGGCCCATCACGGTATGGCCATTCCCGGAAAGCCGTCTGGAGACGCTGTGCCGCGGCGTAAAGGAAATCGTTACCTGTGAAATGAATGAAGGCCAGTTATATCATATGGTCCGTGAAGTCAGTGGTAATACACCGGTTCGCATGATTAACCAGAATAACGGCGTCATATTGTCGGCCGATACGATTCTTGCAGGACTGAGGGAGGGGAAATAACATGGCGGGTATACATGTATATGACAGATTTTTGCGGCAGGACAAGCTGCCCCATATCTGGTGTTCCGGCTGTGGAAATGGCATTGTGACCAATGCCCTCATCCGGGCCATTGAAAAAACGGGCATTGATCAGAATCAGATTGTCGTAGTAGCCGGCGTCGGCTGTTCGAGCCGGGTAAACGGATATCTCGATTTCTGTGGTCTCCATACGAATCACGGACGTCCCCTGGCATACGCTACGGGGGTCAAGATGGCCAATCCCAAACTTCATGTCATCGTCGTTACCGGCGATGGTGATAGTGCTTCCATTGGCGGGAATCATTTCATCCATGCCTGCCGCCGCAATCTAGATATTACGACGGTCATCTACAACAATGACAATTATGGCATGACCGGCGGCCAGTATTCGCCGACGACGCCGACAGGGGCAAAATCCAAGACGACTGTATACGGTAATATAGATACTCCGTTTGACTTGTGCAAACTGGCCAGCGCGGCAGGTGCAACGTTTGTAGCCCGTTCGACGGTCTACCACGTGACACAGCTGGCTGAGCTGATTGCAAAGGGGATAGAACACAAAGGGTTTTCTGTGATTGAAGCCATGAGCTGCTGTCCGACGTTATATGGCCGTCTCAATAAACTGGGGGACGGACCGGCTATGCTGCAGCGTTTCAAAGAACTGGCTATTCCAGTTCAGAAAGCCCGGCAGCTGAGTGAAGAGGAATTGCAGAATAAAATCGTCACAGGTATCTTCACGGACCGCAAAGACCGCCCGGAATATTCTGACCAGTATCAGCATGTCATTGCCAGAGCCGAAAGGAGAGAATAAGCATGGGAAAACAACATTATGAAATGCGTTTCGCCGGAAGCGGCGGCCAGGGCATGATGCTCATGGGCGATATCATGGCTCAGGCTGCGGGCGGACTGGACACGAAGGAAATCGTCCTTACCCGTTCCTATGGCCCGGAAGCACGGGGAGGAGCCTGCCGGTCTGAACTCATTATTGACGATGAACCGATTAATTATCCCAGTGTGCGCCGTCCCGATTTTGTTCTGGCCATGTCCCAGCAGGCTGCGGATACATACTGGAAAGACATGAAACCGGAAGGCATTTTTCTTATTGACCCCAAATTTGTCCATACTGTACCGGAAAACGTAAAACATGTATACGCCATTCCTCTCACCCAGATTGCAGAGGACATGACCGGAAAAACACTGGCAGCCAACGTTGTGGCCATCGGGGCCATTGCAGCCCTCACCGGTGTAGAAGACCTGGACGTTGTCAAACGGGCTGTCCGGGAACACTTCAAACCTAAATTGCGGCCATCCAATGATAAAGCTTTTGAAGCCGGCGTGGCAGCCGCTAAAACGCTGATGAAATAAATTCCCCTCTTTCCGGATATAGGCGTATCGGCATGTACCAGAATGCTATGAATCGTGCTATACTAATATATGAAATACATACGGATTATGTTTTTAATTTATGCATGATGAGAAATTTGATGCAGGAAATGAGGGATTTTGATGATTGATATTTCAGATCGCATACGAAATAAAGCATACATGTCCAGAGTTACGACGGCAGAAGAAGCGGCGGAGCTGATTCATCCCGATGATATTGTGGCTGTATCGGGGTTTACACCGGCCGGGTATCCCAAAGCCGTACCGCTGGCTCTGGCGAAGCGGATAGAACGGGAACATTTTCAGATTACGCTGTATGCTGGGGCATCCATCGGTGATGAAATTGATGGGGCCCTGGCACGGGTACACGGTATTTCCCGCCGGTTTTCCTATCATACGAATAAAGATCTGCGCCGCGAAATCAATGATGGCAGTGTGGCTTATGCCGATTATCACGTCAGCGTATTTGCCCAGATGCTAAGGGAAGGGTTCATGAAGCACCCCGATATCGTCGTGGTAGAAGCGGCAGCCATCACAGAAGAAGGAAATCTCATTCCTACTACGTCTGTAGGAACGACGCCGGCTATGATTGACGTGTGTCAGAAAGTCGTCGTAGAAATCAACGTGACCCAGCCACTCAGTCTGGAAGGGATGCACGACGTATACGATATTCCCAATCCTCCATTCCGTGTACCCATTCCCATCGTCCATACAGGGGACCGTATTGGGAAGCCGTATATCACCTGCGGCTGGGATAAAATCGTTGCTATTGTCCCCTGTGATATTCCCGATGCTCCCCGGTCCTTTAAACCTGTTGATGATGCGGGCCGGAAAATGGGAAATCTCATCGTGCAGTTTTTTAAGGATGAAGTAGCTAAAGGCCGGCTGCCGGAGCATCTCCTGCCACTCCAGTCCGGTGTCGGATCGGTAGCCAATGCGGTCATTCAGGGGCTGGCCAAAAGTGATTTCGAACATTTGTCTATCTTTACGGAAGTGCTCCAGGACGGCATGTTTACCCTCATCGATGCCGGGAAAGTCGATGCCGTATCGACGGCTTCTATTTCAGCATCACCGGAAGGGCTGAAGCATTTCTATGAACACATCGATGAGTACCGGAAAAAAATCGTCATACGACCCCAGGAAATTTCTAATAATCCCGAAGTGATCCGCCGCATCGGAGCTATTGCCATGAATACGGCCATTGAATTTGATATCTATGGTCAGGTCAATTCGACACATATCTGTGGCAGTCGTCTCATGAATGGAATTGGCGGTTCCGGGGACTTTGCCCGGGCGGGATATCTGACGATTTTCTTTACCAGTTCGACGGCAAAAAACGGCGCCATCAGTTCCGTAGTTCCCATGTGCTCCCACGTAGATCACACGGAGCACGATGTGGATGTCCTCTGTACGGAACAGGGCATTGCAGAACTGCGCGGTCTTTCTCCTGTCGAACGGGCAAGGACTATCATAGCCAACTGTGCCCACCCGGATTACAGAGACCAGCTCACAGATTATCTGAACCGGGCTATTGCTGCAACGGGCAGCCAGCATGAACCACAGCTCCTGAAAGAGGCCCTGTCATGGCAGCAGCGCTACCTGGAAACAGGGAGTATGAAATAGCATAGTACCCTCACAAGTCAGATTTTTCCGGTCTGTCTTGTGAGGGTTTTGTGCATCCTCTGTACATCCCTAGATTTTTATGCCGGTTTTCGTGTACAATATAAGTAAAGACTTTGTATATAATGATCGGCACGGCCGAAGAATGGGGAGATACGATAAATGGAAAATTATGCTGGATATTCCGATGAATATATCAAATATCTGGAACTCCTGGCTAAAGAATACCCGACCCAGGAAGCGACGTTTACAGAAATCATCAATTTGCAGGCTATCGTGAATCTGCCAAAGGGAACGGAACATTTCATGAGCGACCTCCATGGTGAATATGAAGCGTTTTATCATATATTGAATAATTGCTCCGGTGTTATCCGGGAAAAAGTGGAAATGCTCTTTTCCAATTCCATGAGTCAGGAAGAACGGGATGACCTGCTGACACTCATTTATTATCCAAAAGAAAAACTGGATCTTATGAACCGCAAAAAGCTGGTAACGGACAAATGGGCCCGTAAGACGCTCCATCATCTGATTCGTCTGGCGAAATTGCTTTCGTCCAAGTATACCCGTTCCAAGGTACGTAAGGCGATGCCACCGGTTTTCCGGTTCGTTATCGATGAATTGCTTCATGCCCAGCCGGATGAAGATAAAAACCGTCATGTCTATCATTCCAAAATCCTTGACACGATTCTGGAAACGGGGAGTACCCGTTCTTTTATTTATGCGCTAACGGCTTTGATTAAACGGCTGGCTGTGGATCATCTGCATATTATCGGCGATATTTATGACCGGGGTCCCCATGCAGATAAAATCATGGATAATCTCATGCATCATCATTCCATGGATATCCAGTGGGGTAATCATGACATTCTCTGGATGGGAGCTGCCGCCGGCAGTGCTGCCTGTATTGCCAATGTCCTGCGCAATAATATCCGCTATCATAATTTGGAGATTCTGGAAAGCGGGTATGGTATCAGTCTGCGTCCGCTGGCCCTGTTTGCCTTGAAAATGTATACCAAAGATGACGGCATCGAACCGATGGTCAAGGCAATCAATGTCATCTTATCCAAGCTGGAAGGGCAGGTTATATTCCGTCATCCGGAATATAATATGGATGACCGCCTGCTGTTCCATAAAATCAATCTGGAAACAGGGACCATTACGCTGGATTCCGGAACCTATGAACTGACTACGACGGATTTTCCTACGTTCAATCCTCAGGATCCCTATACCCTGTCTCCGGAGGAACATCGCATTATGGCTGATCTGCAGACTGAATTTTTGCAGAGCGAACGGCTCCAGCGGCATATTCAGTTCCTGTACAGCCATGGCTCTATGTACCGTTGCTACAATAACAATTTATTGTTCCATGGCAGCCTGCCCCTCAACGATGATGGGAGCTTTAAAGAAATTTATTTTGACGGTCATGGCTATAAAGGCCGGACTTTTATGGATCGGGCCGATTATATGGCGCGCCGGGCGTATACCAAACGGGATACGGACAGCCTGGATTACATGTGGTATATGTGGGGCGGCCCCGATTCCCCCGTATCCGGCCGGATTGTAAAGACCTTTGAACGTAGCTATATTGCCGATAAAGAGACGTGGAAAGAACCGGAAAATGCTTATTTCCGGTTGAACAGGGATAAGGATGAATGCGTCAAGATTCTTCATGAATTTGGTATCGATTCCCCGCAAGGTCATATTATCAATGGACATACGCCGGTAAAAGTCAAAAAAGGAGAAAGTCCTATCCGGGCAGAAGGTAAGGAACTCTGCATTGACGGGGGATTTTGCAAAGCCTATCAGAATTCGACAGGCATTGCCGGTTATACATTGATTTTCAATTCTCACGGTATCCGTATCAAGGCGCATTATCCGTTTACGGATGTAGAGGAAGTTCTGCGGACCAATGCCGATATGGGTTCAGAATCGACGCAGGTCGAACTGGAACCCAAACGGGTCATGATTGGTGACACGGACAATGGCAAAAAGCTATTGCAGATGATTGATGATCTGAAAGCTCTGCTCCAGGCATACCGGCAGGGGATTATTATCGAACGGCGCGATGACTGACGAAACGCAGGTAGATTTTTGTATAGTAAAACGGGATTGCATGAGGGTCGGAGCCTGCATGCAATCCCGTTCTTTTGTGTTGCGTTTTCCTTTGCCGGGTATCGATAGGATACTATGTCTTTGCCAGATGCATCATGACGGTATAAAAAAGAGGCTGTCTGAAAAGACAGCCTCCTAAGTGATTCGCGTGGGTTATGAAGTTGTAAATTTAGAATACACCCTGCTGGAGCATAGCATCGGCTACGCGTTCGAAGCCTGCAATGTTAGCACCGGCTACGAGGTTGTATCCTAAGCCATTACGTTCTGCTGCGTCTACGGAGTTCTGATAAATCGTGTTCATGATTTCATGGAGACGGGCATCGACTTCTTCAGCTGTCCAGACGAGACGTTCGCTGTTCTGGCTCATTTCCAGAGCGGATGTAGCAACGCCACCGGCGTTTACGGCTTTGGACGGAGCAACGATCATGTTCGGCTGTTCCATTAAATATTTCAGTGCGTCGTTGGTAGTAGGCATGTTGGCAACTTCGATGTAATACCGGATACCATTAGCGACGATCTGTTTTGCTTCTTTCATATGTACGTCGTTCTGCATAGCCGACGGCATAATGATATCAACTTTGACACCCCAAGGTTTTTCACCCGGATGGAATTCTACGCCGAATTTATCAGCATAGTCCTGAACACGGTTGCGGCCGGAAGCACGCATTTCGAGGAGGTAATTTATCTTTTCTTCTGTTACGACGCCATCGGGATCATAGATGTAGCCATCCGGACCAGAGAGAGTAACGACTTTGGCACCGAGCTGGGCAGCTTTCTTGCAGATACCCCAGCAAACGTTACCGAAACCAGCGGCGGCAATCGTTTTGCCCTTAATGTCTTCGCCATCGTGTTTGAGGACATTTTCCAGATAGTATACGGCACCATAACCTGTTGCTTCCGGACGGATACGGGAACCGCCATAGCTGAAGCCTTTGCCGGTCAGTACGCCATTTTCGAAGCAGCCTTTCAGACGGCGGTATTCACCAAAGAGGTAACCGATTTCACGGCCGCCAACGCCCATATCACCAGCCGGAACGTCGATATCCGGACCGATGTACCGATACAGGGCCTGCATATAGCTCTGGCAGAAACGCATGATTTCAGCATCGGATTTGCCATCAGGATCAAAGTCTGCGCCGCCTTTAGCGCCGCCAATAGGAAGACCCGTCAGAGAGTTCTTGAAAATCTGTTCGAAACCGAGGAACTTAATGATACCGGGATATACGTTTTTCTGGAAACGGAGACCGCCTTTGTATGGCCCGATTGCGCCGTTGAACTGGCAACGGTAACCGGTGTTCGTATGGATTTTGCCGTTGTCATCTTCCCAGACAACGCGGAATGTAAACATCCGTTCCGGTTCGACCATACGATTCAGGAGGTCGTATTTTTCGTATTCCGGATGACGTTCTACAACAGGATCCAGAGACGACAATACTTCTTCTACGGTCTGGACAAATTCCGGTTCATTGGCATGTTTCGTTTTGACGTTTTCGATTACAGATGCAAGATACTTGTTCATAAAGCTTCACCTCATTTGAAAAATTAGTTTACCCCGAACTTCTCTCTACGGCCTTATCATAACACTTTTTTTTTCGTTTGCAAATACCATAATGTGAAAATAAATTATAACATTTTCAATAAAATGCTAAAAATATAAATGAGACGTGACAATAAATAAATTATATTAATTTGATTACGTTAAAGTTTAAATAAACTTCCGTATCATGCTTTAATATTATTTGATAAATGATAATTTGTAATATAGTATAAATAAACTATATATGTTTGCTATATGAGGACAAAATGTATTATAAACCATACGTATTATACGTAACAAAAGGTACGTCTGCATATAATGTATATATAGTGTATACTGACTAAAACAGGTAAAAAGACAGCCTTTTCCCTGTTTAATGGTCTTTGTTCGCAGACAGAAGGCGGGAAAGGCTGTTTGACGGGTTCAACAAATGGCCGGTCTATGTTATAGTAAGGTAGAAAGTAAGGGGGGATACCGATGGACCGTTGTACTATTCATAAAAGCACGCATTTCTTTTCTATGAATGACCGGATAATGGAGCCCGTGCCAGTATTGCATCGTGACTATGCTGAAGCGGTGGAGCAGTATTTCTATAGGCTGTTCCCCAACCGGACCCGGGCGGTCCTGGCAGATACCGGATCACTGCCCTTGCCGGTAGATATAGAGGTTTTGTATCCTACAGCAGAAGAACCGTTCTATTTTATTCATACCCTGGGAATGAGTGCGGCGCCCATGACATATCCCGAAGGGACTGAAAATGGCGAAGTACGGGAATCCTATAGTGAGCTTTGCCTGATGCTGCCGTCAGACTGGCCGTTTGCCGATAGCCATCATCTTTCCATCGAAGAACCGTCGGCCTGGCCGCTGCGTATGCTCCGCGATCTGGCTAAATTTCCCCATGCCCATCATCTGTGGATGTCGTACGGATTCATGCTCCCCAATTCGGAACAGGGCGAACCGTTTATACCGGGAAGCGACCTTTGCGGGGTTCTTATGGTGCAGTTTGACGGTGAACTGGGAGAACTGACTCTGGACGATGGGATAACCATACAACTGCTGATGCCCGTTCTGGTGTATGCCGATGAGATGGAAGCTTATGATAAACTGGGACCGGATACGCTGATTGAGAGGATTCTGGATTGTACCCATGAGTCGTTTATTTTGGATTTGCATCGCAGCCATGTTGCACAAGGGCTGTTAAAGTAATAGAATAAAACTATTGTGAAAGGAGGAGAGTCAAGTGGTATCGAGTGATAGTGTCATTGCTCCCCATACACCGGCTGAAGCGTATAGTGCCTACCGGACTGTTGCCTCGTCGGTCCTGGTAGCCGGTGCGCAGGAGCTGAAACGCAAAGGGGCTCATTATAAATTAGCCATCGAATTGAATCATGCCGGGCTTTCCTATATCCGGGACAGAGGAGAGGAAATCGCTGTCGGCGCGATGACGACGATGGCAGAAATAGAGAAATCCCCCTTGTTGAAAGAGCTGGCAGGAGGCGCTATTTGTGCATCACTCAGAGATGTGCCGGACCGGGAGTTGAAACAGCATGCGACGCTGGGTGGCCTGATTGCGTCCAAACAGCCCTTTTCTGTCCTGCTGCCTGTTCTCTTGTCTCTGACTGTCGATGTAGTCCTGGAAGACAAGGGGCGCATGGAATTGCGGGATTATTTATCTTGCCCGCCTATGGGGGAATTGATTACGGAAATCGTGATTGCCCGGGAATTTGTTTATACGGCATATATGGCTTATCGAAGCGAAGCAGGGCAGCAGCCGTATCTGACAGGTGCCGTCACCATGGGAGAACATCAGTGGCGTATCGTCGTCGGAGGCCGGCCCGGTGTGGCCGCTATTGCGGAAAATGCCAGTGAAGAATTATCGGCCAAAGGACTGCCGGCCAGAGAAAATGTGGCTCATATGGTCAGCGAAGAGCTGGATTTTGAAAATTTTGGTCCCTGTTCGGAACAGGAACGCCGTAATCTGACTATCGATATGATGCGTACACTGATTAAAAAAGCGTGGAAAGGATTCAGCCGTCAGAACAGCCTGACGACGAAACCGGTTAAAAAGTAGTTAAAGGAAGCAAGGAGTCGAGAACGTGAAAGGAAAAATAATCATCGGTCTTTTGGCCATATGTGTGTTAGCAGGAAGCGGATGGCTGTTGTACAGTCACCACGGCCAGCATATTGCGGCGGCTGTACAGCAGCAGGCTGCTTCTATTTCTCATCCCGATGTGGCATTTGTGGGAGAGGATTTTACTCTGCCGGCTGTCGATAATGACCTGCCTGTATACGACCGTTATACGGTACAGCAGCGTAAAGATAAGGGGCTTCCTCTGACATATGGCACGACCAGAGATTATTATTATGGGGATCATGTGGCCTATCTGACTTTTGATGATGGTCCGAATAAAGAAAATACGACAAAAATCCTGAAAATCCTGAAAGACGAACAGATTCATGCTACGTTTTTCCTGACAGGCAATAATGTAGAACGCTATCCCGATGTCGTGAAAGCCATTTATGAATCGGGCAATGCTATTGGCATTCATTCATACAGTCATGACTATAAAAAAATCTATGCGTCGCCGCAGGCTTATATGGATGAAGTCGATAAGACGGCAGGACTGATTTATGATGTCATTCATGTACGTCCAGTTATCAGCCGTGCGCCGGGCGGTACGGCGGGACATTTTACCAAGGCTTTCTGGCAGGCCCTCAATCAGGAGGGCTATATTGAAGTGGGCTGGAATTCTCTGACCGGGGACGCCGATGGAACAGGAAAGACTGCCGGAAAAGAAGTGGAAAATATTAAGAAGCAGCTGGCACTGCGGCCGTACCTGCACAGTCATCTGGTCATTCTCATGCATGATGCCAGCGGCCATCAGGCAACGGTAGAAGCTTTGCCGGAACTCATTAAACTGCTCAAGAGCCAGGGGTATACCTTCCGCGTCGTCACTACGGCTATTCCGCCGAGCTGGTAAACATATACAAAAGTCCTTGACAAGAAAACAGTTTCGGTATAGTATGTATTCATCGCATTTTACATTTTAATTCTGCAAGGAGCAGTACCATGAACAATACTATGTCTTTCACGGCAATTGCATACAGCTTTAGAAACAGCCAGGCCTACCTGTATTTTGGCACTGGCTATTTTTGCTGCGACCAATTGCATAAACAAGATGAGAACATGGGTTGTCTGAGAAAGTGGCATAGTATCACTGTATAAGACGGTATCAGCAGATGCAGGATAAAGCAGGCTCATGGGAGCCTGCTTTTTTTATATCCGGGAGGCAGGGAGCATAATGATTATTGTACTGAAAGAAAATGCACCGCAACAGGCGGCAGAAAAACTGATGAAAGAAATCAGAGCAAAAGGATTGCAGATTGATGTCAGTAAGGGGACGCGAAAGACGGTTCTCGGTCTCGTTGGTGACACTTCTGTTATCGATATGGAGCATGTTCAGGGGTATGACTATGTCGATAAGGTGCTCCGCGTAGAAGAACCGTATAAACGGGCAAGCCGCGCATTTCATCCGCAAAATTCGATCATCCGTGCCGGAGGTGTGGAAATCGGCGGTAAGAAACTGGCGGTCATGGCAGGTCCGTGTTCTGTCGAAACGCCGGAGCAGATCAATGGCGTGGCTGATGCGGTCAAAGCAGCGGGAGCAGTCATGCTCCGGGGCGGAGCATTTAAACCGCGGACTTCTCCCTATTCCTTCCAGGGCCTCCGGGAAAAAGGGCTGGACTTATTATGTGGAGCCGGGCGCCACGCCGGCCTTCCTGTAGTTACCGAAATCATGTCACTGGATAAACTCGATGAGTTTATAAAAGCCGGCGTCGATATCATTCAGGTCGGAGCACGCAATATGCAGAACTTTGAACTGCTCCGGGGACTGGGAAAGACACGGATTCCCATCCTGCTGAAACGGGGCCTGAGCGCGACCGTAGAAGAGTGGCTCATGAGTGCGGAATACATTATGGCAGGGGGAAATCACAATGTCATTCTCTGTGAACGGGGAATCCGTACATTTGAAACCTACACGCGCAATACACTGGACCTTTCCGCTGTTCTTGCCGTCAAGCGTCAGAGTCATCTGCCGGTTATTGTGGACCCCAGCCACGCTACGGGAAAACGCTGGATGGTAGAAGACCTGGCGAAGGCAGCCGTCGCCGTCGGGGCCGATGGTATCATGGTAGAAGTACACAATGACCCCGATCATGCACTCTGCGACGGTGCCCAGTCGATTACGCCGGCCATGTTTTCTCATTTGATGGACAGTCTCCGCCAGCTGGCGCCTGTCGTAGGCCGCACGGTGTAAAAGAAAAGAAAATCTGAATAAAAACCTTTTTCTGCAGCACGTCATTTAGTATACTAAAGAGGAAACGCTGCATAATATACATTCACGAGTATTTGGGGGGAACGCAATGGAAAGTACAGACAGCGGTTTTTTTACGGATCAAGTCATAGCGATTGTCGGATTAGGCCTGATTGGTGGTTCGTATGCCAAAGGATTCCGGAAATTGAAGGTGAAATCCGTCATCGGAATCGATGTCAATCAGGAGTCTCTGGCAGAGGCACTGGCTGATGGGTCCATTGATGAGGCGTCAACAGATGGCAGCCAGATTCTGGGGGAAGCAGATATTGTTATTTTCTGTATGGCTGCAGACAGCATGATGGCGTTTATCAAAGAGCATCGTCAGGATTTTAAGCAAGGCGCACTACTAACTGATGTGGCTGGTATCAAGGGGGATTCGGCTGACCGCATCAAAGCGGTGCTGCGGGACGATCTGGATTTTGTCCCCGGTCATCCGATGGCCGGCCGGGAAGGCAGCGGTTACGGCATGTCCCGGGCAGAAATTTTTGATGGCGCCAACTACATACTGGTACCAATGGAAGGCAACAATCCGGAGCATGTCGATACGATTGAACGGATGGCCCGTGCTCTTGGCTGTGCCCATGTGGTCCGCGTAGGGGCAGCAGAACATGACAAACTCATTGCCTACACGAGCAGCCTGCCCCATGTATTGGCGACATCTCTTATCAATAGTGAATCCATGGATACAATGACCCGGTATTTTGTAGCCGGAAGTTTTCGCGATGGGACACGCGTTGCAGATATCAATGCTCCGCTCTGGACAAAATTATTCTTTTCCAATAAAGAAAACCTTTTGAAAGAAATTGACCGGTTCAGCGCATCACTGAAAGTATTTGCCAATCTGCTTTCTGAAGAAGATACAAAGGGCATGACCCGTTTTTTACAGCAGGCCGCGTTGCGGAGAAGGGAATTAGTTCATGAAACACATTCACGTTGAATTAGGAAAAGATTCGTATGAAATTCACATTGAAAATGGCCTTCTCGACCGGGTCGGTGAGTATATCCGAAGCCTGACAAAAGCAGAAACAGTTGCCATTATTACAGACAGTGCATTGGAACCGCTCTATGGAAAGCGCCTGGAACACAGTCTGCAGCTGGCCGGATTCCGGACAGGATGTATCGTGATTCCTGCCGGCGAAGCCTCCAAGAATGCTAATCAGCTCTTAGATATCTATCAGAAGCTGTCTGATCTGGGCATTACCCGGTCAGATATTATTATTACTTTCGGTGGCGGCGTCGTTGGAGATCTGGGGGGATTTGCTGCTGCGACCTTTTTACGTGGTGTGCCGTTTGTTCAGATCGCCACTTCTATTATTGCCCAGGTGGATAGCAGTGTCGGCGGTAAAGTGGCCATTGACCTGCCGAGCGGCAAGAACCAGGCCGGTGCTTTTTATCAGCCAAAAGCAGTCCTGATTGACCCGGATTTATTACAGACACTGCCGGAACGGTTTGTCCGTGATGGATTGGGAGAAGTCATCAAGTATGGCTGCATCCGTGATGCCAGACTGTTTGCTCTTCTGGAAACACTGGATGAACATAGTATAGGTTCTCATTGGGATGAAATCATTGAAACGTGCTGCCGGATTAAGGCAGATGTAGTGGAACACGATGTGTATGATACAGGAGAACGGATGATACTGAACTTTGGTCATACTATCGGGCACGCCATTGAACGCTTGTATGGGTTTGGCCATTATACTCATGGGGAAGGCGTGGCCATAGGGATGGCTCTTCTCACGGCGCGGACAGAAGAACTGGGACTGACTGAACCGGGAACGGCCCGGCGTCTGACGGCTATCCTGAAGCGGTATCACCTGCCGTATACGGTGGATGCATCTGCGGCGGATTTGCTTCCTTATATCGGCCATGACAAGAAAAAGCGTGGCTCGCATATGACTCTCATTATTCTCAACCGCATTGGTTCGTGCCGTCTGCTGCCGGTAGAACTGGCAGATATTCCCACATATATCACAGGAGGGAGCCCGTCATGAATATCTGTATCACACCTCATCCGTTTGGGGGCATACTAGCCGTTCCCTCGTCAAAAAGCCTGGGGCATCGTGACCTCATTTGTGCCGCCCTGGCAGAAGGAGAAAGTCTGGTCGAACATATTTCTGCATCCGAGGACATTGATGCGACCTGCCGGGTTTTACGGTGTTTTGGTGCTGAGATAGAAGAAGTTGCCGATATACTGCCGGGCCGCATTTCCTACCGTATACAAGGTGGTATCCGTAAAGGCTGTACACCGGTAACGGCAGACTGTGGCGAGTCGGGCTCAACACTGCGTTTCCTTATCCCACTTGGACTTTTGACTGGCCGCACTGTCACGTACACGGGCCGGGGGCGCCTCGTTTCACGGCCTCTTCAGCCGTATTATGCTATCTTCCAGCCCCGCCATATTGCCTATCAGACAGCCGACGACGGCGGCCTTCCTTTGACGGTGACGGGGACCCTCTCTCCCGGGGCGTATACACTGCCGGGTAATGTCAGTTCCCAGTTCTTTACAGGGCTGCTCCTGACGCTGCCGCTTCTTGCGGGGGACTCCTCCCTCTATAGCTCGACGACACTGGAATCAGCCAGTTATGTCGGCCTTACCCTGGATACGATGGCCCGTCATGGTGTACATATTGAAGAAGAAAAACCAGGTGTGTATCAGATTGCCGGTGGTCAGTCATACCGGCCGGGCCAGTACGAAGTAGAAGGGGATTATTCCCAGGCTGCATTCTGGCTGGCTGCAGGATGCCTTGGACATGATGTGAAACTGACCGGACTCCGCCGTCACAGTGCCCAGGGTGATGAAGTCATCATTGATATCATCCGCCGGATGGGTGGCCGTATAGATGAACAGGATGGTCTCACCGCCAGACCGTCTTCTCTTAAAGGGACAATCATTGATGCCGGAGACTGCCCGGATCTGGTTCCCGTGCTGACTGTCCTTGCAACGGCTGCTACTGGTACGACTCATATTGTCAATGCAGCCCGTGTCCGTCTCAAGGAATGCGACCGGCTCCACGCTATGGCAGAAGAACTGAATAAACTGGGTGGCAGAGTGACAGAAGAACCGGATGGCCTCATCATCGAAGGTACCGGTCATCTTCATGGTGGCCGCGTGCAGGCCTGGAATGATCATCGCATTGCCATGTCACTGGCAGTGGCTTCCCAGATTGCCGAAGGACCGGTACAAATCGATGGGGCAGAATGCGTCAAAAAATCGTATCCCCGGTTCTGGCAGGATGTATCAGCTATGGGTGGAATGTATACGGAGGAGGCAGGCAGCAATGAATAATACCTTTGGTTATCATGCAGGACTGACAATTTTTGGAGAATCCCATGGAAATGCCATCGGGGCTGTCCTCGACGGGCTTCCTGCTGGTATTTCGATAGACTGGGATGCTGTACGGCAGGAAATGGCCCGTCGTGCTCCCGGAAGGAATGCCATGTCTACGGCACGGCAGGAAGCCGATGCCTTTGAAATCGAAAGCGGTTATTTCCATGATCATACGACAGGAACTCCGCTGTGTGTCCTGATACGCAATACGGATCAGCACAGCCGGGATTACGACCAGCTGCGTCATATGATGCGGCCCGGTCATGCCGATTACAGCGGCAAGGTACGGTATGACGGATACAATGATTACCGTGGGGGCGGTCATTTCTCCGGCCGTATTACAGCTCCTCTCGTCTTTGCCGGTGCCGTAGCTTCCCAGATACTGGCCAGGGAGGGTATCTGCATAGGGGCCCATATCCTGCGTATCGGATCGGTGGCGGACCGCCGTTTTGCTCCCTGTGGCGAATCGGCAGCTCTGTTTCAGAAGTTGAAACGGCAGACGCTTCCCGTTCTCGATGAAACAAAGGCTCCTATGATGGAACAAGAAATCCTGACGGCCAAAAGCCAGCTTGATTCCGTAGGTGGCATGATAGAAGGACAAATACTGGGATTGCCTGCCGGCCTCGGCGACCCTTTCTTTGATTCCATTGAAAGCCGTTTGTCCCATATGTTTTTCTCTATTCCTGCCGTCAAGGGAGTGGCCTTTGGTGATGGATTTGATATGGCACTGCACCATGGCTCTGAAACGAATGATACCTTTTACTATGACGGAGCAGAGGTCAGGACGCGGACGAACCATAATGGAGGAATCAACGGCGGCATCACCAATGGTATGCCCGTTAATTTTCATCTCGTCATCAAGCCGACGGCATCTATTTCAAAAGAACAGGATACGATTGATACGGATACGAAGGAAAATTGTAAACTGGTCATTAAAGGCCGTCATGATCCCTGCATTGTCCAGCGCGCTGTACCAGTCGTAGAAGCCGCTGCAGCCTGGACGATACTGGATATTTTCCTCGGCAGCAGAAAGACAGGTGGACTTCATGACTAAGACGATGCCTATGGCTATTGCCTGTTTTGGCCTGCCCGGGTCCTACACGTATGAGGCGATGATGGCCTATTTTGACGGGAAGGATATAGAACCCCGGTATGCTTCGCAGTTTGAAGATGTGGTTCAGGCCGTAGCCCGGCGGCAGGTACGTTATGGGGTCCTGCCTATTGAAAATTCCTCAACTGGTGGCATTACCGATGTCTACGATCTCATTCACCGCTATGATTGCCATATTGCCGGTGAAAAATACGTGCGTATTGAACATAATCTTCTGGGATTGCCGGGGGCGTCTCTGGCCGATATACAGGAAGTGTATTCTCATCCGCAGGGGATTGCCCAGTGCCGGGAATTTTTGAAAGAACACGAAAACTGGCTGCTCCATCCCTATTTCAGTACATCCCAGAGTGCGGAAAAGGTGCATCAGACTGGTGATGTCCATATCGGGGCCATTGCCAATACGATAGCTGCTGACATGTACGGACTTACCATACTGGCACGCCATATCAATGATAACACCATGAACTATACCCGCTTTTTCATCATTTCTGCCGAAATGGAAGAAAGCGATGATATGGATAAGATTACCCTGGTATTGACGACGAAGCATAAGCCCGGTGCCCTGTACCATGTTTTAGGCCATTTCTTTTATAATGCCATGAATATGACCCATCTGGAATCGCGGCCTATCAAGGGGCGTCCATTCGAATATTTCTTCCATATCGATGTCATGGGTAATATACGAAATCCGGCAACCTCTATCGTGCTGCATAATCTGGAGGAACATTGCAATTATTTTAAAATCCTGGGGAACTATCCGTCTGACAAAGGGGGTAATATACGATGAAAGCAGGCCTTATAGGAAAAACACTGGGCCATACGGCATCCCCGGCTATCCATGAAAAAATTTATCAGGCCATGGGGATATCCGGAACGTATGATGTACTGGAAATGCCCCCGGATCAGTTGGAAGGGAATATGAAATATCTGGCAAAGGATGGGTATACAGGTTGCAACGTCACTATTCCTTATAAAAGAGATGTAATGCCCTATCTGACGGATATATCCCGGGAAGCACGGATTATTGGGGCTGTCAATACCATTCATTTTACAGATGAAGGAGCGTTCGGATATAATACCGATTACGGCGGATTTGGCCGGTCTTTGGAACATGCCGGTATCAGAATTGCCGGACAGGACTGTGTCGTCCTGGGGACAGGAGGAGCCGCCAGGGCTGTCATCCAGTATCTGGCAGACAAGAATGCCAAGTCGATTACGGTCATTTCCCGCCATCCTCATTTCAAAATTGAATTCGATGAGTTCACGAAGAAAATCGGGGCATCTGAGACAGATTACCAGACTTTTGAAACAGTGCAGGCAGGAGATGTGCTGGTTAATTGCACGCCTGTAGGCATGTTTCCGCATATTGACGGATGTCCTTTATCTGAACAACGTATTGCTGCTTTCCCTGCTGTCGTAGACCTCATTTACAATCCCAAAGACACAGGACTTTTAAAAATGGCACGCCGCCACGGTGCCCGGACTTTGAATGGCATGTATATGCTCGTGGCCCAGGCTGTGGGATCAGAAGAAATCTGGATGGGACGGAAAATCCCTTCTTCTGTCATTGAACAAATTGCTAAGGAGATGGAACGTCTCTATGAATGATAAACAGAATATCATCATCATCGGCATGCCGGGCTGTGGCAAAAGTACGTTGGGAAAAGCTCTTGCCAGCCGGCTGGGCCGTCCGTTTTATGATGCTGACGACGTTATTGTCCAGCAGGAAGGAAAAACGATTCCTGAACTCTTTGCCATCAGTGAAGACTGCTTCCGCGATGCAGAGGTACGGGCCAGCCGCTTCCTGGCCGATAAAAAAGGCATCGTCGTTGCCTGTGGCGGTGGTGTCATCAAACGGCAGGAAAATATTGCCATATTCAAAAAAACGGGAACGGTCTTTTTCCTGGATCGCTCGCCGGACGATATTGTCAGCGATGTCGATGTCTCCGTACGCCCTCTGCTGAAAGATGGCAGACAGAAAGTGTACAATCTCTATAAGGAGCGTATCGGCCTGTACCGGGATGCTGCCGATTATTGCATTGATAATAATAAGGATATAGAAGACGTTCTCGATGAGTTTGAAATACTGATTGGAAACATACGGTAATATAAAAACCGACTGTCGGGTGGAGCAGAAATTGCTTCATGCGGCAGTCGGTTTTTGTCGTATGCTGGGAAGAAGAAAAAATGGGCAGTGTAATTCAGCTATGGAGCGCCTGTAAAATCTGGTGTAATGTCGTCACTTCCAGCTGGCCAGGAGCTGAAGCTTTTTTTGCTGAACCGAAGGTAAGGGCCGAACCGAAGATTTCCCCGCTGATACGGCTGATGGTGCCGAGTTTCCCCATAGACATGGTGATAATCGGTTCATCCGGATACTGGGATTTGACGGCTTCCGTTGCCGATAAGAGGGTCAGTACGTCTTTGGCCGATTGGGGCATGCAGGCCAGTTTAGCTACATCGGCACCGAATTTTTTCATGCCCAGGAGACGGCCTGTGATTTCATCGAATGACGGGGTCTTATCGAAGTCGTGATTGCTCATGATGACAGTGATGCCGTGTTCTTTGGCGATGGTGAGGATTTTTTCAATGCTGGTGCGGTTGCGGAAATATTCCACGTCTACGGCATCGACCTTACCAGTTTTGATGGCATACGTGATGAGGTCGAAATAGTAGCTTTCAGGAACTTCTGTTTCACCGCCTTCTTCTTTGGTACGGAACGTAAACAAGATTGCCCCGTTAGGCAATTCCTGCCGGACAGCTGCCAGAGCCTGGCCGACAGCATCGAGGGACGTGACATCTTTTAAGAAGTCGATGCGCAGTTCAACGACATCATAGATTTTATCCTGAAGATAGAGGCATTCCTGGATGAGCTCATCAAGAGAACGGCCAACAATAGGAACACAAATTTTGGGCATACCGTTGTCGAGGGTAACATTGCCGATTTTAACCATAATAGTATATTCCTCCTAGCGCAAGATGATGCAGTGGATTTTTTCTATTGACGATATTATACCGTACGGAGCTGATGCAGGCAATGTAAGACTGTCAGGATATGGCCCGGATGACAGAGAGGGATGATACAGATTTTTTTCATGCAGCATTTTTTTCTTGACAAACAGAGCGACATTAACTATAATGAATAAAAATTCAATAAACATTCATTAAAATAAATTAAGCTGCACATACAGCATCTAAGGAGTGTCACCATGAAAACGAAAGTATTTATCGACGGTCATTCAGGTACGACAGGTCTGCGCATCCATGAACGGCTGGCAGCACGTCAGGATATTGAAGTATTACAGATTTCTGAAGAATTGCGAAAAAATCCGGAAGAAGTAAAAAAATACATGAAAGCGGCAGACATTGCATTTCTCTGCCTGCCTGATGCGGCGGCCATCGAAGCGGTCGGACTGGCTGAAGAATCTGACGTAAAAATCATTGATACGTCTACGGCTCACCGTATTGCCCCGGGATGGGTCTATGGATTCCCGGAATTATCGCCGCAGCAGAGCGAAAAGATTGCCCATAGCAGCCGTGTTGGGAATCCTGGCTGTCATGCCAGCGGCGTCATTTCTCTTGTCCAGCCCCTGACGGCTGCCGGCATCATGCCTGCCGACTATCCCGTCACCGCCTTTTCCCTTACGGGGTACAGTGGCGGCGGCAAAAAGATGATAGCCGCTTATGAAGGAGAAAAGACGACAGATCTCCTGGCACCCCGCCAGTACGGACTGGGACAGACGCATAAACATCTGCCGGAAATCGTTACCATTTGTCATTTGGCAGATAAACCACTGTTTTCACCTATCGTAGACGATTATTACAGTGGCATGGAAGTGACCGTCCAGGTCTTTACGAAGCTGCTGAAAGGCACGCCGGGTATACAGTCTGTATGGGAGGCACTGGCAGCTCACTATGAGGGCTGTGATTTTATTCATGTGCGTCCCCTGGGAGAAGATAAAGGTGATTTCCTGGCAGCCAATGACATGAGTGGCCGTGACGATATGGAAATTTTCGTAACGGGCAATGATCAGCGGATCCTGCTCACTTCTGTCTTTGATAACCTGGGAAAAGGCGCATCGGGAGCGGCCATCCAGAATATGAATATTATGCTCGGCATCGATCCCAAAACGGGTCTGAATCTGGGAGAATAAGGAGAATAATACAGTTATGACAACAACAACTTTTATGGATCACGATATACAGGAAGTGAGCAATGCCCAGAAAGCACGCATATTGCGCGATGCCCTTCCGTATATCCGGGAATATTACGGCAAGGTAGTCGTCGTCAAGTACGGCGGCAATGCGATGGTCAATGAAGAACTCCGGAAAGCCGTACTGGCGGATATCGTGCTCCTGCATCTCATTGGTGTCAAAGTCGTCCTCGTCCACGGCGGCGGCCCCCATATCAAAGAAGCCCTCAATCAGGTAGGGTTGGAATCGAAATTCCTGAACGGCCTGCGCGTGACCGATGAAGCGACGATGAAAATTGTCCAGATGGTACTGGCCGGCCAGGTCAATAAGGATCTGGTCAACCTTTTGGGGGCACTGGGAGGAAAAGCCATCGGCCTGTGTGGCATCGATGATGCCATGATACAGGTACAAAAACAAAGTGATGAACTAGGACTGGTCGGAGAAATCACACACATCAATCCGGAACTCATTCATGACAGTTTGGCCAATGGATACATCCCCGTCATTTCATCTATCGGAACTGATGGAAAGGGTGTTTCCTACAATATCAATGCCGATACGGCCGCGGCCGAAATTGCCGGTGCGCTTCAGGCAGAGTGCATGATTTCCCTGACTAATATTGACGGTGTGCTCCGGAACCCCGATGATCCGTCCACCCTGTTCCATAGCCTGACTATGCAGGACGTGCAGCAGCTTACGGACGAAGGAATCATTGCCGGCGGTATGATTCCCAAAGTCAAGTGCTGCACCGATGCCATTGACTGCGGTGTCAAACGGGTATTCATCATCAACGGTACGGTACCCCACGCCATTCTCATCGAAATGTTGACAGAAGAAGGGCTGGGAACCATGTTTGTTAAGCAATAATGCCTCTGTAGCGGCTGTCTCAGCCATCGCGATTACAACGGGGCATCTGCAATATAGGAAGTTGTTTTGAAGGAGGAAATGGATATGTCTGCAGAAACAGAAAAGAAAGAATTTGAAAAACTGGATAAAGAATATATTGTCAACGTATATAACCGCCTCGATGCCGTTCTCGATCATGGCAAAGGGTCTCTGGTATACGATGTCAATGGCAAAGAATATATCGATCTCAGTGCCGGTATCGCCGTCAATGTGTTTGGCGTCTGCGATGACGTATGGGAAAAAGCCGTTATCAATCAGCTGGGAAAACTCAGTCATATGTCCAACGTATTCTATACGGAACCGCAGATTATCCTGGCTAAAAAACTCTGTGAAAAAACAGGCATGAAGAAAGTCTTTTTCTCCAATTCCGGTGCCGAAACTAACGAATGTGCCATTAAAGCGGCCCGTAAATATTCTCACGATAAATATGGTGATGGCCGCTATACCATCATCACTCTGAAAAACAGCTTCCACGGCCGGACGATGGCTACTCTTACGGCTTGCGGCCAGGAATCGCTCCATCAGGATTTCGGGCCCTTCCTGCCGGGATTCGTGTATGCTGAACCGGATAATTTTGAATCGGTCAAAAAGCTGGCTGAAGAACATAAGACCTGTGCCATCATGATGGAACTGGTCCAGGGCGAAGGCGGTGTCCATCCGCTGAATCCGGATTTCGTACATCAGGTCGCTGACTATGCCAAAGCACACGACATTCTGCTCATCATCGATGAAGTGCAGACTGGCAACGGCCGTACGGGCGCTCTTTACGCTTATATGAGATATGGCATCCATCCGGATATTGTAACGACAGCAAAGGCCATCGGCGGCGGGCTGCCATTTGCCGTAACGATGTTTGCCGATTCCTGCCAGCATGCCCTGACGGATCATACCCATGGCTCGACCTTTGGAGGTAATCCTATCTGTGCTGCCGGGGCGATTTCCATTATTGACCGCCTTGACGACGACCTCATGGCCGATGTCCTCAAAAAAGGGGAATACGTCAAGAAAGAACTGGAAAGCTGCCAGAATGTAGAATGGGTATCCGGCCTGGGTCTCATGATAGGTGTCAAATTGAAGAAAGACCTCATGGAAGTCGTCAACGGATGCGTCGATGCTGGCGTCCTGGTCCTGACAGCCAACGGACTCCTGCGTCTGCTGCCGCCGCTGAATATCCCCATGGACATACTGCAGAAAGGTATAGAAAAAATTAAAGCCGTCATTGATGGCTGATAAAATCTAAAACAGAAGCTGCTGTGAGAGGCAGAAGTTATTTCCCGGTAAACGGGCTCTTACAGCCGCTTCTTTTTTTATATTGTTCATGCTATGATATGTCATAGTTTATAAAGAAAGGAAAGTTTCTATGATAACAAAAACAGAACGAATAAAGAAAGATATAACGACGATTGCCCGGTTTCAGTCAAAGAAAGGACGGGGATGTAATCGTTTTTCCTATACGCCGGCATTCCGGCAGGCTGCTGATTATATTGCAGAGGAAATGAAAAAAGCCGGACTTACAGTACGGGAAAATGCCGTAGGTGCCATATTAGGGACCCTGCAGGGAGAACAACCGGAACTTGCCCCTGTTGTTTCAGGCAGCCACCTCGATTCCGTGCCAGAAGGAGGCAATTTCGATGGGATTGCAGGTATCTGTGCCGCACTGGAAGTGGCGAGGGCTTTTCACGATGCAGGGATCCGGCCCCGCCGGTCTTTTTGCTGTATAGCTATTCCGGAAGAAGAAGGACCTCAGTTTGGCTCTGGCTTGTTTGGCAGCCGGGCTATGTGCGGGCAGCTTTATGACGATGAAATTCATCGTTTTCGCAACGCTCAGGGGAAATCGATAGCAGAGGTCCTTACGGCCTATGGTAAGAATCCTGAAAAGATTGCCAGTGAGATGATACACAAAGGCGACTGGGCTGCTTTTTTAGAATTACATATCGAACAAGGGCCTGTCCTTGACCGGGAACATCTTGAACTGGGAATCGTTGAAGCAATCGTAGGATTGAAATATTATTTTGTTACTATCAAAGGAATTTCTAACCATGCAGGTGCTACACCGATGACGATGCGGGCTGATACTGTATTAGCTATGGCAAACGCTGTATCGGCCGGCGCTGATACAGCGTTGACATTGGGAGACGGTACGGTCTTTACCACCGGAATGATCCAGACTCACCCCGGGGCAGGTAATATTATCCCGGATAAGACGGTATTTTCCATTGATTGCCGAAGCCGGAACATGAATAGTATTGAAACGGTCATGAAGGCTGTAAAAGCCTCACTGGAAACGAGTAAGAAACAGAATTCCGGCCTTTCCTATACTATCGAAGAGCGGTTACATGCCGATCCTGTCGAAATGGATCAGTCTTTGCAGAGCCTTCTGGAAACACAGACACAGCTGCTTCATATTCCATACAAACGCATGTGTTCTGGAGCCGGTCATGACACGATGGTTTTCAATCATCTGATGCCGACTGCTATGATTTTCGTACCCAGTCGGGATGGACGAAGCCATGTGCCGGAAGAATGGACCGATTACAAGTATATCCAACAGGGGGCCGAAGTCCTCTATCAGACACTTCGACATCTTACGGCACAATAAAGTATGAATATACCTTATAAAATCACCTGTCAAGTCTTGTTATTCTTACATATTAAGACTAAAATAGGGCTATCAAATTGAAAGGAAGAGGATAGGAGAGAAAACATATGAAACATTTAAAGATTGCGTACAGTTTTGACGTGCAGTATTATTTTGTGGACAGCGACCGGGAAATCGTGCCTGTGGAACAGACGGATTTTACCGATGTGGCTGTCGCCGTTTTATCGGATCAGGATTACGACTACATTGATAAGATTGATGCTACGGGGTTTGGTGTCCCTATCATGGTCATCATGCCAAGTGGGGAAAAGCTGCCGTCCCATTATCTGGATAAGGTAGATATGGTCCTTTCGGAAGAAATGGTCAATAAGAGCCGCTGCATTGAAACGGCAGAACGGCTGGCCAGTAATTATGAACAGACTGTATTACCTCCGTTTTTCGGGGAGCTTGTCGAATACGTCAGCGAAAAGAATAACCCGTTCGACTGCCCGGGCCATCAGGATGGCGCCTTTTTCAAAAAGCATCCCGCAGGCCGGTATCTGTACGATTTCTTTGGTTCTCATATTTTTCAGTCAGACATTTGTAATGCCGACGTCACGTTGGGGGATCTGCTCATCCATGAAGGGCCGGCTCTCGATTCACAGGATTTTGCGGCTAAGGTCTTTCATGCGGATAAGACGTACTTTGTTCTCAATGGGTCGTCCGCATCCAACCGTGTTGTGACCAATGCTCTTCTTACTCCGGGAGATCTGGTGCTCTATGACCGGAATAATCATAAATCCGTGGCTATCGGCGCACTCATACAGGCCGGGGCTACGCCGGTGTACCTGGAAACGGCCCGGAATCCGTACGGCTTTATCGGCGGCATTGATGCTCATTGCTTCGACGAAATGTATCTGCGCCAGCTCGCGGCCGAACGGGATCCGGAAAAGGCGAAGCAGCCCCGACCGTTCCGCCTGGCAGTCATCCAGCTGGATACCTACGATGGTACGCTGTACAATGCCCGTTATGTAGTAGACCGCATCGGACATCTCTGCGATTACATCCTCTTTGATTCGGCATGGGCCGGATACGAACAATTCATTCCCATGCTCAAAGACAGTAGTCCCCTGCTTCTGGACCTGGGAAAAGACGATCCGGGTATCTTTGTCGTCCAGTCTGTACACAAACAACAGGCCGGTTTTTCCCAGACGTCACAGATTCACAAAAAGGATAGTCATATTCACGACCAGCCGCGTTATGTGAATCACAAGACCATTAATAATGCATTCATGGCTCAGGCGACGACGAGTCCTTTTTATCCACTCTTTGCCACTCTCGATGTCAATGCCAAAATCCATGCCGGCGATGCCGGGCGCAAAATGTGGCGGGACTGCGTGAAGATGGGAATAGAAGCCCGCAAGGATATTCTTCGCCGCTGCCACTATATCCGTCCCTTTGTGGCACCTGTCGTGCATGACCGGCCATGGCAGAAGGGAAATACGGAAGCCATGGCTGATGATATCGATTATTTCACCTTTGAACCCGGTGCCAGATGGCATGCCTTTGAAGGGTATGGTCCCAATCAGTACCGCGTCGATCCATGTAAGCTGTTGCTGACAACGCCGGGAATCGATGCCGAAACAGGGGAATATGAAAACTTCGGTATCCATGCCAATATTCTGGCCACGTATCTGCGGGGAAATGGCGTCATTCCGGAAAAATGCGATCTCAACTCTATCCTGTTCCTGCTGACGCCGGCAGAAAACAAGAACAAACTCCGCTTTCTTACGAGCCAGCTTGTACGCTTTGAACGGTTTGTGGATAACAATGTCCCTATGCAGGAAGTCCTGCTAGGAGTATACAATAAGTATCCCGGCCGCTATACGGGATATACGCTGCGCCAGCTTTGTCAGGAAATGCATGATTTCTTCAAAGACCGGAATGTCAAAGATCTGCAGAAAAAACTGTTCCGCAAAGAATTTTTCCCGGAATATGTCATGCGTCCTCAGGAAGCCCATTACGCCTTCATCCGGGGTGAACGGGAACTGGTACCGCTCGATGAAATCGAAGGCCGCATTGCCCTGGAAGGAGCGCTCCCATATCCGCCGGGCGTCCTTTGCGTCGTACCGGGGGAACGCTGGTCCCATACGGCTGTCCAGTATTTCAAGGCGCTGGAAGAAAGCCTGAATGAACTCCCCGGCTTTGCCCTGGAAATACAGGGGGTATACCTGGAACACGAAGGTAATCGCATCCGTGCATATGGATACGTATTAAAAGAATAATATGGGAAAAATTACTGTATATTAGTAAACAAATTGGTTATAAAAATCTGTCGCATGCAGGTGCGGCAGATTTTTTATGCCTATTGTGACACATATTTGGATTGCGGATATATCAATATAGAATGTTTATATACATATTAGAGCAAAATAGGCGTAAACATAGAACAAAATATCATTACAAGATAAAAACATGGTAATTTCGTGACAAATATATATAAATTTGGTACAATAGGGGCAAGCAAAATGATTTGTTTACTTTGTTTAATATGTATAAGAAAGGAGGTGGCAATATGGCTCCTGACCAGTGTATATTTGTGTCAGCAACATATGATATGACATATGAAAAAGAAGTAATTTTTGGCTCTCAAATATACCGGGGGTGGGTATTCGTTCAACATTATTTTCTATTAAAATAAGAAATCATTACCATAAATATAAAAAAGACACAGCCACAACGACATGCTGCCTGTTTTATATTCTCTGCTCCTTCCTTCGGGAAACCTGACGGTACCGGTCAGGGACAAGCGCAATTAGCTCGTGAAATAAATGTTAGCAAACATATTTCATGTAATAGGAGGAGAGAATCATGAATTTATCAGGAAAAAAATTAACGACCGCTATTTTAGCAGGCTTGATGGGCGCCACTGTTGCCGGTATTTCTGTAGTAGGTGCAGCGAATCCAGTTGTTCTTGACGGGACGACTTTAAAAGTTTCTATTAAACAAGGAACTAAACCTATTATGAATCCTGTGAATGTAACTAAAGGGATTATAGATGGATCGACAACAGGGGGGAATATTGTTAAGTCTGATAGCACCGTAGGGGCTAATTTGGATGCGTTAGATGCAGCTGTTGTAGGGAAAGCAGATAAAGCAGAGTTAGATACCAAGGCCAATCAAACGGATTTTAATGCTCTTAAAACGAAAGTAGATAATGCCAAAGTAAATACGGCGCTCCATGTCGATAAAGATGGCAAACTGGTAGTTGGTACAGATAAAAAGGTTAATAAGGCTGTCAGTGTAGAAAAAGGCTTCAAAGATGGAACGACAGAAGCTGGCCAGGGCAATATCGTTAGTGCCGATAACACCGTAGGCCGGAATCTGACAGCTTTAGATAATGCGATTGAAGCGAATAAACAAGCGGTTGATAACACTCTTGCGACGAAAGCGGATAAAGCTGACTTAGATAATGCCAAAGTAAATACGGCGCTCCATGTCGATAAAGATGGCAAACTGGTAGTTGGTACAGATAAAAAGGTTAATAAGGCTGTCAGTGTAGAAAAAGGCTTCAAAGATGGAACGACAGAAGCTGCCAGGGCAATATCGTTAGTGCCGATAACACCGTAGGCCAGAATCTGACTGCTTTGGATAATGCGGTTGCTACTAACCAGAAAGCCATTAGTACTGAAACGAAGGAGCGTGCAGCTGCAGACCAGACATTGCAGGATAATATCGATAAAGAAGCGACTGCCCGTGATCAGGCTGTTGCACAGGAACGGGCAGAACGCAAGGGTGCTGATGCTGCACAGGATAAAGTCATCAAACAGGTCAACGACAATCTGGTAAGTTCTGTCAATACGATTAACAAGAACGTAGCCGACGGGTTCAATGCACTGAGCGCTGTCGATCTGCAGGAAGCCCAGACCCGTGCAGCTGCTGACCAGACATTGCAGAATCAGATTGCAAACAATGCACAGGCTATTGGTACGACAAAAGATGGCAACTATGTCAAGAGCAACAATAGCGTTGGCCAGAATCTGAATGTCCTGGATGCTCAGGTAGGTCAGAACAGTGCTAACATCAATCAGTTGTTCAGCGATTACAGCTCCATGAAGACGGACATAAATAAAGTCGGCGCTCGTTCGGCTGCATTGGCTGGCCTCCATCCTCTCGACTTTGACCCGGCTAATAAGCTCAACTTCGCCGTCGCTTCCGGTTCGTTCAAAGGGGAAAACAGCGTCGCTCTCGGTGCGTTCTACCGCCCGAACGAAAATGTTATGTTCAGTGCCGCCAGCACCATGGGTGATTCTGACAATGCGTATACCTTTGGACTGAGCTTCAAGATTGGCCCGTCCTCGGCTAAGACAAAGACAACTTCGCCGGATGCGGAAGAACTGTACAAAGTGGTTGGTCAGTTACAGGATCAGTTAGCGGCTCAGCAGAAAGAAATTGAACAGCTCAAAGCAGAAAAAGCTGCTAAATAACCTGCCATAGCAGAAACAACTGTAAAAGTAACATAGAATATACTATAAAAGAACCAGGGCCTGTCAAACGA
>ERZ791922.173-NODE-173-length-54017-cov-32.025740_pt1 | contig 54017 bp, 45 predicted proteins | sample MGYA00510134_ERZ791922 | MGnify/ENA primary metagenome ERZ791922 (study PRJEB30046, sample SAMN00792101) | human gut metagenome | study: EMG produced TPA metagenomics assembly of the A metagenome-wide association study of gut microbiota in type 2... | reverse complement strand
AGAGGAAGCAGTATCAATTTAATATAGCAATTATTTAATATTCGTTATACTAGTTGTGTTACTAAGCATTTCTACTTAGTCCCGATATAGACCCGTACATTCGAGGGTTCGTCAGTGGATTATGTAACATCCACCATTCTAACCATAGGTATTTTATAGACTCCCGGCATATAGGATACACCATCCACCTCTGGACAGCTTTCGTCAACTACTATTGTTACGGTATCTCTCTGCCGACTTCACCGGGCTTCTGACATTTCAATGTTTACTCATTTCCATGCCAGCCGGAGTATTAGAGTAGCCTTTCAGGGCGTTACCCCTTCATTCGACTATTCACGCATTCAGTTCTCCAACTCGAACTAATTTCATTACAATAAACAATGATTCAGTTGAGATGTGCCAGTCCTTTTCAGACTGGAACGTCTCGCACTGCCCTTTGGATCAGTAATTACCATGGAACAGTTCATCTGCATGACCGATGGTTTTACAAAAAAACGTGTCTTACCGGAACCACTGCCACCGATGACTACAATATTTTTATTTCTTGCATATTTCGGCTGTTTCGGTCTGCTTTCCATAGTCAATGCTTCTGTTGCTGTCAGGGGAATGTTCATCCATGGATCTTCTGACATATAAGGCTTAATATCCTCTGCATTTCCCCAGCGTGCAGAACCATATTCGATTCCTTTCCGAAGTTTCTTTGCATCTGACTGTTTCTGCCAGACTAAAAGTTTCAGAACAACTGCGACAGTAACCCCAACCAATAGGTCTCTCAGGTCAAAACTTAGCAGAATCCCCGCAAAGATCCGATCTGCATGTTCCATCGCATATAACAGTTTGTTCCCTATATCTTCTCCGGGGCTGCTCCTGTATAAGCAGGATGCCCGATCCGCATAAAAAGCGGTCAGAACATAGGGAAGATTTGTAAGAACCAGTTTCTTTTTATCCAGGGCGGACAGCCTGACCCTGATCTTATTCTTCCATCCTTGCATCAGATTTTTACCGATTTGCTTTTTCATCGGCTCTGCTCCTGATGTCGGTTCTTTAATTTGTCCTTCGATTTCTTTGGCATCATTGCTCTGTAAGTTGCAAGACGCTTGTGAATAGAAGGCTTATTCGCTTTTTGAATCTGTTTCTGGGAAAACTCACGGAAAGCAGCATTGAGGGCATCCTGATCACGTCCTTTAAAAAACACCAGATATATCGGTGGCTCTTTACTCTTATCTTTTTTCAAAGCATAATTGATCCCGTATTTTCTGGCATAGCGTTCAAAGGACTTGATATTCTTATTTGTGATCTCGATATTGACCATCCCGGCATTTTGTTTTGCCAGCTCTTTTACCGTGACCTTTCCCTGTTTCGGCTGATTCTTCTTCGCTTTCTTCTCTACCGATTTCTGCTTCTGATGACGCAGATAAGCAGCAAGAACCTTTTTCAATAGATCTGCTGTTACTTTGGTAGTCCGAATACAGAACGTGACCGTTTTCTGAGTTACCTCTTCCTGCATGATTTTCCCTCCTTTCAGCGATTTAACTGCTGTCCAGATCTGTACTCATGGCAACCACCTCCTTTAATGCAAAAAGACAGATTAACCGGTAATCAGGTTCTGCACCTGTACGAGTTTTTCTGTCCCTTCTTCTTTTCTCTTATCTTCACCACCACAATAGATGGGAACACACATTTCAAGTATTCTACTGTAAATACGCTGATGGGCAGTATCCAAATCTGTGGATTTCATTTCATTCAGTCCCAGATTCGTTGTTACGATCAGCGGAAGCATTTTACAATAGCGGCTGTCTATCACATTATAGACCTGCTCCAAAGCAAACTCGGAATTTCGTTCTATTCCTAAATCATCAATAATCAGCAACGGATAATCCACAAGATTTTGTATAATCTGGTTCTTATCTGCCTGATAGCTGGTCATTTCATTTAAGATCCTGGAAAAATTTGTCATCATGACACGTTCTCCCTGTTCCAAAAGTGCATTTGCAATACAGCCTGCAAAGAAACTTTTCCCGGTTCCAACCGGTCCCATCAAAAGCAATCCTACATTTTTTCTCTTCATATCTGTCCAGTTTTCTACATACTGCCTGGCAATTAGTATCTTCTGGTTGCTTCCATTGTCATTTTCAAATCTCCATTCCCAGAATCTTCTTTCCCGAAGTCCGACGGATTTTCTCTGATAAAGCTGCCGCTGTGCTTCTTCCCACTGCATCTTCTCATCCAGTTCCTGTCTGGCTTTCACCTCACATTCGCACAAACAAGACACTACATGCTCAAACCCCATCAGACTGACTTTCATCTGTTTTCTTTTTCCACAGATGCCACAATGAAGACATCCCTCTTCGTCCAGATAATCTGCTGTTACTTTGTTTTCCATCACAGGCTTTCTCCTTCCTGAAATTCATATTTATCCATTCCTATCCTTGTTCCATCCCTTTCTGCCCAAAGACAGATTGTTGCAAAATGGTTCTGATACTCTTTTCCACTGGATTTCATATAAACAGAAAGATGATCAATCCGTTTCTGGTAATCCCATGGAAATAGCGTCATCAATTCCTGCAGTTCTGCTTCCGACAGAACAACATTTTTAAATCTTCCATACTGACTGAATTTTTCTTCCAAAGCGGGAGTATTGCCCTTACTCTTATCAGTATGATTCTTTTCAGTCTTATTTATCTTAGTATTACTTCCATCCAGATTCTTGCAGTCCGGACTTCTATTTTTTTGCGTTCCGGACTTCCAGTTTCTTGCAATCCGGATTTCCAATTCCTTGCAGTCTGGATTTCCAGTTTCTGGCGTTCCAGAAGCAAAGTGTCTTACTGGCTTTCCTCTGCTCCGTTTCACAAAATTTTTCACATATATGACAGAAGGACGATTATTCCCCTGTCGATACCGCTCGATCAATCCAATCCCATGCACACTATCCAGCTCATATAGAAGCTTTGTCACTGTCGTATGCGACATTCGCAACAGCTCCTGCAATTCTGCGATCGTGTAAATGATATAGACATAACCATCACTGTCAATCCATCCATTTTTCTTGGATAAGCTGATACGGTCTAACAGGATTCCATAAAGGAGCTTTGCATCTGTGGAAAGACAGGCAAACTCCTTTTCTGTAAACAGCGCTTTTGGTATCCTGAAAAAAGAAAACTGGTCAGATTCTTCTGCTCTGAAATATTCAAAATCTGCCATAGCTTAATTCCTATTCTTTCTGATTTTTAACGTCACATCCTGCCGCACAGCCTGTCCCCTGCCACATTTCATTAAATACAAAATTAAAACACATCATTAACTCACTCAGATAATATGCCCTTGCTTCTTTATTGCAGGCATACATATCTTCGATATAAACATCCTCATTTCCATTCATCCGTGCGATTGTTTCCAGCACTTTCATAAACTTCTTCTTTGAACAGCGCTCATACTGTTCATTCACATATTTCTGGATCTCCAGCACACGTTCAGGCTTTCCTTCATTAACAGATAACACGCCAAATGCAAGACCCATACCAAATTCATAGCCATCTGCTTCTATGGCGTCAATATCAAGATTCCCTTCTTCATCGTAATAACCATGCTCTTCCATGGGAGTCAGTGGAGTATCATATTCATCCAGATATCCCATGTCTGCGATCGTGTCCAGAATGTCCCTGGACGCTTTTACCATCTTGTCCATAATCATTTCTCTTTTTTCCATTGGCATATTCTCCATAATACTGTCTAATGTCATCATTGATTCTTCCTCCATCTCATTTTCATAAATATCATTGATATAAAAATGGTTCGCCTTCCCATTATTCGGAATGATACGCACCAGATTTCCAGCCTTAACCAGCTCCTGCACCGCCTGATCCACCCCATATCGTGTCGTATTCAGGTCTTTCTTCATTTCACTTTTCGGATAGATAACAAACAGATCCCCGTTATGATCCACCCAGCCATTCTGTACCGCAAATTTCAAACGGTCCAGAAATAAGCTGTATAAAATCTTCGCTGTATTTGACAGATTCTTGTATTTTTCCATCTGGAACAGCATCTTTGGCACCTGTAGACAATCTACCGGCATATACTCCGTCTTACTCATTGGTCGTTTCCTCCTTCTGTTTGTACAACACTTCGGCTGAATTGATATTGATTTCCAACATTCCTACAAAAACCTGATAATACAGCAGGCAGACCTGTTCATCCTCCCTTGCAAGATATAATCCTTCCAATTCCTTGGATGGATGACGCATCGCATATACTGCCTGACAGATATCATGGATTTTTTCACATTCCACGCTTCTCAAATGCATATTTAACGTGTGGTTAAATCTCTGCCAGTCGTCCAGTTTTTGATTGATTTCCATCATACACTGGAACAATTCTGCTGCTTCACATGCCGCAGACAGCACTGCATTTTTGTTATTGAGACTTCCATTGGCATTTCTCATATGCCCAATCATATACGCCTTATCTACTGAAACCATAATTCGTTTTCCTCCACTATCTAAACGGCATTTCTTCTTCCATGCCCTCTGGTATCTCCAGAAACCCTTCCGCATCTTCCGGAAGCGGCTGTCTTTCTGACATTTTTGCACCTGCAAATTCAATCCTGTTTGCATACACTTCGGTGGTATAAATCTTTTTCCCAGTGTCCTTATCTTCATAATTACCTGTAACAATCTCACCTTCCACCATAACCTTGGTTCCCTGCACAAGATAATCTCTTGCAAACTCAGCTTTCTTTGCAAAAACTTTCACCGGAATGAAACTGACTTCATCGGAGTAATTCCTTCTGACTGCCAGTACAAACTTGGCAATCTTATGAAGCCCTTTTTCATTCTCCACTTCGTTGTATCCGGGATTTCTTACCAGTCGCCCGGAAATAATTGTTGTATTCATTCGCTCCAACCTCCTATGCTTTCAGTTTTTTGTAACAGATACCGATACATGGACCACATTTCCCATAAGCACATTCGTAACACTCATCTTTTTCCTGCTCTTCCTGCTTCATTTCATCAGCAAACATTCCTAATAGTGTTGTATAAATTTTTTTCATAGCCAAGAACTTTTCTTCTGCTTTTTCCATCTTTTCTTTGTATAATGGAATCAATTCTCGAAGAACTGGGTGAAAACGTTCCTTTTCATCATCCCAGGCACAGTTTTTTTACATGCAGCGTGGCTGTTTCTCATAATTCCCCAGATAATACGGGCAAAACGTACAGCCTCTTTCTTTGATCATCTCCATCGGAATCACCGGCATCTGACTTTTGATTTCCTTGGTGACATACTTGTTTTCAATTCGTTCTCTCATCTAAAAATCCTCCAAACTATATATTTGCAAAAGGGATTTACCCTGAATTGCCTGATTTTAAGCACAAAAAAAGAGGTAGACTTACGATTTTCTTTTCGCAAGCCTGCCTCTTCTCAAACTATTATTTTATTTTCCAACGATATACCTTATAAGAACATATAATGCTCTGACCACATACACCGGAATCATGAAACTTCCAATCAATGCTCCGATGATGACACTTAATGCAGCCATTCCAAGTGTTGCTGTGGTATCCATCCCTTGCGGAATCAGGATTAGCCGCATCTTATGTATTCCAAATGGAAGTCCGGAAAGAAATATCCACCAGAAAAGATCTGTTTCTCCACTAACTCTTATAATCGTTTTTGTCACCCAAAACCAGAATACCATAAATGCCAATGGTAAAATTGTTTTTTTGATTACGTCTTCAATCGTCATTTTTTCTCTCCTTCTGCCCATGATGCAAGAAGCATAAAAATGATTTCTTCCATCTGTTTCTTTGAATATGTCTCAGGGAAATACTGTTTCAGCTTTTTCGCTGGAATCTGTATCTGTACTTTTTCAATACTTTCATTCATACAGATCTTGTCTATCTCTGAATACGTGAGCATCCGCTCTTTTGAAATCTGCTTCAATTCCTTTGCCTGCTTCATGGACGGTACCATATTGTGGTTACTCATATACTGGAGCAATATCTGCTGTTCTTCACTTTTTAAATAAGAAATTTCAACAGCCGTGTTAAAGGGAAGCTTCTTCTCGTCTGCCAAATCTAACAGCTCTATTATTAACTCTGTCAGATGAATATACCGAAGAATCTGTCTAGAGCTATCCCCTGTATCCTGACTGACTTCCTCTGCCGCCAACTTCTTGCCAACTTGGCAAGAAGTTAAATCCGATCGTTTTCCCTGTCGCTTCAATGCCTCATATTTCATTTTATAAGCAAATGCCTTTTCACTGATCAATAGCTCTTCTCTCTGAATGTTGGAATCTACCATAATTACCGTTGCTTCATCATCAGTAAGATCTTTGATGATAACCGGCATTTTCTCTAATCCTGCAAGTTCGCAGGCTCTCTTGCGCCGATGACCTGCAACCAGCTCATAACCACCGGATTCCCTCAGCCGTACAATCCCCGGAACCAACACGCCATATTGTTTGATACTTTCTGACAAATCCTCCATTTTTTTATCATCTTTCACTTGAAAAGGATGATTTGGAAAAGAATATAAACTTCCAAGAGACACTTCACTAATTCCCGCAGCTATTTCTTCAGATGTTCCAAACAATTCATCTAGCGACTGCAAGGAAATAGGGGTTGTTTTCTTTTTAGTTGTCATCTTCCAGCACCTCCTCTGTCACTCGCCGATAAGCTTCTGCAGCTTTGCCTTTTGGATCATAAGAGAAAATACTCTGTCCTTCTCTGACTGCCTCCTTCATTCTTACAGAAAAGGGAATATAATTATTAAAGATATGGATTTGACTTCCATATACATTTCTAAGAAGTTCCATATTATTTCTGGCATCATTTGTGTGAGCATCGACCATCGTGAACAGAATCCCACCGACTTGCAGCTTCGGATTGATCTGCTTACGAACCTTACCGATTGTTTTTAACAGCTGCTGTAATCCTTTGATTGGCAGGTAGGACGCTTCAACTGGAATGAGGACTTCATCTGATGTAGCCAGTGCATTGATCGTAATCATTCCCAATGATGGCATACAATCAATGATGACTGCATCATATTGATCCTTGATACCATATAAAATCTGTTTCAATATATATTCCCTGCTCATTGCATTTACCAACTGTACTTCCGTACCTGCCAGTCCAATGTTAGAACAGATAATATCTATTCCCTCTGCCTGATGTCTGATATAACAGTCGGAAGGAATATCTTCATCTTTCATTACTGCATCCATAAGAGCTGTAAGTGTTTCATTACTGTCATCACAATCACGATATCCAAATCCTGCGGATACATCAGACTGTGGATCTGCATCTACGATTAACACTTTCATATTCTTTTGTGCTAATCCTACTGCTAAATTTGCTGTACATGCTGATTTTCCAGTTCCTCCCTTTTGATTTACAATAGAAATTACTCTTGCCATATGATTTCCTTTCCGGCATCTGAGAGAAAATAGTAATATCTTTTAGTGGATATTTTTACGAAAATTACGAAAATGATAAGTTGCATTATAAATCGCATAATAATTAGCTACCGAAATCGCCACATTTTTCTTAAAAATCATGCGAAGTTTGCGTTAATGAGTTCGTACTGCCGTTTTACGAAAACACTGACGAACATTTTACGAAAATCCGCCCAAAAAGTTACATGAATTTATAATGCAATATATGAAGTGAATAATATAAGAAAAACCCTTGAAAATACTGGATTTTCAAGGGTTTTATGGGTCTTATTAAAGATATACAAAATTCAGATTAGTTTCCCATCTGTTTTGCTACTTCAGCTGCAAAATCCTCTTCCTTCTTCTCGATTCCTTCGCCGGTCTCGAAACGAACAAAGCCTTTGATTGCAACGTTTGCGCCATTTTCTTTAGCAACCTGCTCTACGTATTTAGCAACAGTCTGTTTTCCATCCTCTGCTTTAACGTAAACCTGATCAAGAAGGCAGATTTCTTTCAGCTCTTTGTTGATACGTCCGGTGATCATACCCTGGATAACCTTCTCCGGTTTCTGGGACTCTTTCGGATCGTTCATGATCTGAGCAAGAAGGATCTCTTTTTCATGAGCGATGTAATCAGCGCTCACTTCAGAGCTGTTAGTGTACTGTGGTTTCAGAGCTGCGATCTGCATTGCAACATTCTTAGCCATCTCTTTTACAGCGTCGTTTACAACGTCTGTCTCTACGTCAACAAGAACACCGATTTTTCCGCCCATGTGTGTATAGGAAGCAACGAAGCCGTTCTCTTCTTTTACCTGAGCAAATCTTCTGATGTTCATGTTCTCGCCGATAACTGCGATCTGAGCTGCAAGAGCTTCTTTTACAGTCTGCTCGTTGTTCAGTGCCCATGTCTCTGCAAGGAAAGCATCGATATCAGCTGCTGTAGTAGTAAGCGCCTGTGCGGCAACGTCTGCAACATAGCTCTGGAATTTTTCATTCTTTGCTACGAAGTCTGTCTCTGCATTAACCTCAACAACTACTGCGCTCTTAGCATCCTCTGCAACAACAGTCTTGCAAAGACCTTCTGCTGCTACACGGCTTGCTTTTTTCTGAGCAGTTGCAAGTCCTTTTTCGCGAAGGAACTCTACTGCTTTATCCATATCGCCTTCTGTAGCTGTAAGAGCTTTCTTACAGTCCATCATTCCGGCGCCGGTCATTTCTCTTAACTCTTTTACCTGTGCTGCTGTAATAGCCATCTCAATTTCCTCCTGGATATTTTTAACCTGAATAATTTAATAAAATAAAATTACTCTTCTACTGTCTCAGCAAACTCCTCAGACTCTGCCTCGATCTCGCCGTCAGCCTCAGCTGTACCCTGGTTTGCCTCGATAACAGCGTCTGCCATCTTGGAAACGATGAGTTTTACGGCACGGATAGCATCATCATTACCCGGAATTACATAATCAAGCTCTTCCGGATCGCAGTTTGTATCACAGATACCGATAAGCGGAATACCTAATGTATGAGCTTCCTGTACGCAGATTCTCTCTTTTTTCGGGTCAACGATGAAGATAGCGTCCGGAAGACGTTTCATCTCTTTGATACCGCCAAGGTTTTTCTGCAGTTTTGTAAGCTCTTTTCTTAATTCAATAACTTCTTTCTTAGGAAGCACGTCAAATGTTCCGTCAGCCTCCATAGCCTCGATCTCTTTCAGTCTTGCGATACGGCTCTGGATTGTCTTGAAGTTTGTAAGCATACCGCCAAGCCATCTCTCGTTTACATAGAACTGTCCGCAGCGCTCTGCCTCAACCTTGATAGCGTCCTGAGCCTGTTTCTTTGTTCCTACGAAAAGGATGTTTCCGCCGTTTGCTACGATGTCAGCGATTGCATTGTAAGCATCGTCAACCATACCTACAGACTGCTGAAGGTCGATGATATAGATACCGTTTCTCTCTGTGTAGATGTACGGAGCCATTTTAGGGTTCCATCTTCTTGTCTGATGTCCGAAATGAACACCTGCTTCCAAAAGCTGTTTCATTGAAATAACGCTCATGTTTTTGTTCTCCTTTTTTGGTTAGATTCTTCCGCGCGGATCATTTTCTATCTGGACCCCGCCGTCACACCGTATGGGCACCATCCATCGGAATCTCCACGCGTGATTATTTTGCAACTCTTGGAGTATAACACACAAAAACCCTCTGTGTAAAGAGGGTTTTCCTGTTTTTAGCTGTATTTTCAGCATTTTTTCTGTTTTTCTGCTGAAGAGCCGCCTGTATTTTTTAATTTTTGAACCTCTTCCTCTGTAAGAGGACGGTATTCTCCTTTTTTCAGTTCATCCGGAAGAGTAAGTGGTCCCATGGAGATCCTTTTCAGATAGATCACGGGCTTTCCCACTGCCTCCATCATCCGCTTGACCTGGTGAAATTTTCCCTCGCTGATGGTCAGAAGCAGTTCTGTATAGCTCTCCGGAAGGTTTTCTGTGCGTACCCGGCGCAAAAGCTCAGTCTTTTCTCTGTCACTGTCTTCCTGAGGAAAAAGCTGCACCTTTGCCGGAAGCGTCAGTCTTTTTTCTCCAATATCAATCCCCTGCTCCAGCTTTTGTCTGTCCTCTTCTGTTACCGTTCCTTCCGCTCTTACGAAATACGTTTTTTCCACATGGCGCGCCGGGGATAAAAGCTCATGAGCCAGTCCCCCGTCATCTGTGATCAGAAGAAGTCCTTCTGTATCCTTATCCAGGCGTCCTACAGGAAACATTCCCTTTCTCGCTTCCGGAATCAGTTCCATCACTGTTCTGTCATATCTGTCCTCCGTGGCGCTTACGTAACCGGCCGGCTTATGAAGAAGATAGTACACAAACTCCGGCGCCATGGATACAGGATTTCCCAGAAACTCCACCCGGTTCTCTTCTGTTATCTTTTGCTCCGGTTTTTTCACAGTCCTGCCATTGACCTGCACCAGACCTTTTTGTATGAATTTTTTTACCTCGCTTCTGGTTCCCTTTCCGGCATCCGCCAGAAATTTATCCAGTCTCACTGCCTTACTCATCTGCCACCTCTCTTTTTTCTTCTTCAACAGAAATTTCTGTGGGGCCGTCGGCCCCTCCTGTAACCTCTGTCCTCTCCGGGTTTCCTGTCTCCGTCAGTTGGCCTTCCCTGTTGTCCGTACTTCTGCTTTCCTGACGGATAAATTCCGGAATGCGGCCCTTCAGGAACTCTGCATAATATTCTTCCCCCTGTTCTGTCTGGAAGATTGCCGTTACATCCGGTTCATATTCTATCCAGGAAAAACTGCCGAAAGATGGAGCCGCCGCCTGAACCAGAGCTTCAAGCTGTTCTTTTTCTGTATATTCTGCAGAGTTTTCTTCTTCTCCCGATTCATTGTAATAGAGGATCCTTGCTTTTTTGATTTCCGTTTCTTCAAAGCTTAAAGGATATCCTGTCTCTTTAAGAACAGCAATCGTATTTTTATAAGAGGGAAAAAGATTTATTTCTCCATATGCATGTCTTTCCGGTTTCTCCTCTCCGGGAACCAGACTGTGTATATCCTCAGCTACCGGAAGTATATAGCTTAGATGAAGCTCCGCAAAAGGAAGAGCAAGCAAATCTTCCGGAGCAGCTTCCTGAATATCTGTTTTTACCGCCTCAATCAGTTTTTTCTGTTTTTCCGGCTGATCCTGAAAAATATCATATCCTCTTCCGTTTCCTGAAATAAAAGAAATATTATCCAGATATGCGGTATCTGAAGCCAGAAATTGTTCTGTTTTATTTTTCAGATTTTCTTCTTTATAAAGATTATACAAAAGCTCACCGCATTCTTCTGTATTTATCACATAACTGCGCTTCACTTCTCTGCCTGACCGAAGCTGATACCCCAGCTGCAAACGGCGAAAAGTTCCTTCTTCTGTCTGTTCTCCTCCATATCTGAACTTTCTGTTTTCCTGATTTTCAACAATTTTCTGCAGAATCTCATAGGTTTCCTCTCCGATTCCGTCTTTTCCGGAAAAAGCATTCTCTCTTTTCTCCCAGGATGTAGAGTCTTCTATAGAGAATGTACCGTCTTCCTGTTCTTTTACATAGTCTGTCATATCGCCGGACAGTGTCATCATATCCAGGTTGAGCGCTTTGATGTCTTCCTGACGGGGAATATAGGCATCAAAATTCAGAAGATCCTTCTGGTAAGTCAGTGCGCATACTGTAACAAGGACCGCCGCCGCAAGCAGCCGTACCTTTTTGGAAAAAAATGCGTGAAAATCCATTTGGTACAATGCTTCTATCATTCCATGAGCAAGTACCGTTCCAAGTATCATTCCAAATACACACCAGATATTCCGAGCGTGACTTGTGGGAATCAGATAAAAAACAAAGCCTGTTCCCATGCCGCACGGCACAACAACCATAAATTTTATTACTGCTGCCAGTTTCCCATACACCATTGGTTTCCCTGCTGCCTCAGACGGCCTGTGTATGTAGGCAAAATAAGAGACCGCTGTAAATATCAATGTCAGAACAAACAGAACAGCCGCCAGTGCCGCGCCCTGTCCAGCCTCATATTTTTGCCAGAACGCAGCCGTCAGAGTAATCGGCGAGGCATAGTCCTCCAATGCTTTAAAAATCCCATATGGATAGTTTGAAGAAAAGGTGTCGAAAAAGCCATATGCGCAAAATGACATCAAGATTCCCAATGCCGGTCCATATAACTGCATACCTGCCAGGCATAAAACTCCCATGAGAAAATTCCCCGTCACACAAAAAACAAGGACTATACTGAAATAAAACAGAAAGTATAAAAGCAAATGAACAAGCAAAAGTCTGGCAGCCAGCTCCATAAGCTTCAGACTGAAAAATCCTTTTGCCGCTCCTATACAAACCGCAAAAAACTCCATGATCATATAAGGAACAAGATAGTATAAAAGTCCCGTGTATACACGATTCCAGAACATCCGGGAACGCTTTACCGGAAGGCTGTGATAAAAGTCCACCTTTTTGCAGGAATAAACATAGCTGAATCCATTTATGCTGTTCATGATCGCAGCAGCTGCCGCTACCGCTCCTCCTGTAATTACAAGCTTTCCTTTCCAAAGGCCTTCATAAAGAAGCTGAAGCTGTTCCTGTGTATAGCCGGCTGCGCTCCAGTTTCCCACCAAAAGAAGCAGCGCAACCGGAAATGCCAAGAAAAAGCCAAGACTCAAAAACGCAGGAATCCAGCTTTTCCCTCTGGAAACCGTTCTTACATATTCAGAAGAACAGATTTTTAACTTCATAGCCTGCCACCTCCGTTTCACTGATAAAAATTTCCTCCAGAGTCAGTGGGAGAATTTCACAGAACAGAGGATTTTTCCCCTGTATCTTCTCCATGATCTGCTCCCGTGTTCCCCGTACAGTCAGAAGCAGCAGAGAACCCTGATGCTCTGTCTTTAATACATCCATTTCTTTCTGAAGCTGACGTTCCTGGTCTTTGTCTTTCAGGACACACTGGATTTTATGGATATGAAATTTCATGTCCTCCAGATCTCTGGAAAGCAGAATTCCTCCTTTATACAGAAGTCCCACATGATCGCAGATATCCTCCAGTTCTCTGAGGTTATGAGACGCGATCACCGGTGTGAATTCTCTTCCCATGATCTCTGATGCAAAAAGACTTTTTACTCCCTGGCGCATAACAGGATCAAGCCCGTCAAAAGTCTCATCGCAAAGCAGATATTTTGTACCGGCACTGACTCCCAAAAGCACAAGAAGCTGTTTTCTCATTCCCTTTGAAAAAGTACTGATTCTTTTTTTATCATCCATATGAAACTGCCGCAGGAATTTCGAAAATCTCTGTACGTCAAATTTCGGATAATAATATCTGTAAAAATCCGCTATATCCCGGGGTGTGTAATCAGCCGGAAAATAGCTGTCGTCAGGTATATAAAAAATGCAGGCCTTTGCTTTTTCATTATCGTATATATTTTCGCCGTCAATCTGTATCTCTCCCTCATCCGGCTTTAAAATCCCTGCCGCCATACGAAGAAGAGTGCTTTTTCCTGCACCGTTGCTTCCCACCAGACCAAACACTTCTCTTTCTCCTATTTCAAGAGAAACTTTATCCGCTGCCTTTACAGAGCCAAAAGACTTGCTGCATTTTTTTATCTCTATCATTGGCCTTCCTCCTCATAACAGGAGTTTACCACCTGTATCAGCTCTCCCTTCTGTATTCCCAGGCTCTGCCCTTTTTGTACAGTTTTTCGAAGCTCTTTACGGTAATCCTCCCTTTTTATTTTTAATATCTGATTGGCATCTGCCACAAAATTCCCCCTGCCCTTAACCGGATAGATCAATCCCTCCTGTTCCAGCTCCGCATAGGCCCTCTGTATGGTATTGGGATTGATGGAAAGCTCCATGGCAAGCTGACGGACAGAAGGAAGACGGCTGCCTGCCGGAAGAGCCTCCTGATAGATCAGCATACGGAATTTTTCTGTCACCTGCTCATAAATAGGCCTGCGATCCTGATAATCCAAGATAATAATAAGACGTTCCTCCCTTCTGGCTTATAGTGTATTAACTGTATTGATACACTTATTGTACCATATATTTAAAATCTATTCAAGATTTTTATACAAGAAAAAACCGCCAGAAGGCTGGGCATAAGCCGCAGCACCCTCTGGCGGATATTAAAAAATAAATCTTTGTAATGTTTTACATACGATCCGGTGCGGAAAATCCCAGAAGATCAATACTGGTCTCCAGAATACCTTTTGTCACATCAAGGAGCTTCAGGAAGGATTCCTTCTGCGCCTGATCTTCCTCACTTAAAATCTTTGTCTCATGGTAAAAGCTGTTAAATGCATTGGAAACCTCGTAGATATATGCACAGATCTTGTGCGGCGCTTTTTCCTCAAAAGCATTCTCCACGGTTGCACCGAATTTTGTCAGCTCCAGCATCAGGTTCTTCTGGCTGTTATTTACTGCAGGAAGCATCTGGATTCCCTCAAGGCTTCCTCCCTCTTCCACATAACGGTTCAGGATGGATTTGATACGCACAATCGTGTAGAGGATGTACGGACCTGTATTTCCCTCAAAAGAGGTAAAGCGGTCAATATCAAAAACGTAATCCTTGGTAGCCTGATTGGAAAGATCGCCGTACTTGATTGCAGACAGACCTACGATCTGAGCTGTCTCTGTGGCATCCTTATCTCTTACGCTTCTGTTTTCTACGATCTTGGTATACATTTCCTGGTCGATATCCGCGATCAGACGTTCCAGACGCATAACGCCTCCTTCTCTTGTCTTAAAAGGCTTGCCGTCTTTTCCGTTCATGGTACCGAAGCCAAGGAAAGAAAGCCTGGTGTCCTCTTTTACAAGGCCTGTCTTTCTCGCGCAGCGGAATACCTGGATAAAATGAAGTTCCTGGCGTTTGTCCACCACATAAAGGATCTCGTCCGGATCATAAAGCTTCATACGCTCTACAATGGTTGCAAGATCTGTTGTTGTATAAAGGGAAGCTCCGTCTGATTTCAAGAGCATACAGGGCGGGATTTCCTTGGTGTCTGTCTCTTCCTTTACATCTACAACAAGAGCGCCCTGATCCTCATAAGCAAATCCCTGATCCTTCATGGCCTGGACCATATCCGGAATATAAGGCTGCGCGTCAGATTCCTTTTTCCACAGATCAAAGGAAACATTCAGATTATCGTAATTTCTTTTAAGATCTGTTACAGAAACCTGCATGATATGATTCCAGAGAGCCATATAGCCGGGCTTTCCCTGCTGCAGAAGGTGAGTTGCCTCCAGAGCCTCGTTGCGGTAATCCTCATCCTCTTTGGATTTTCCGCTGGCGCAGGGATAAATCTCTTCCAGTTCTCCAATGGTAAACGGCGCTTCTACAGGATATTCCCCCTGATAGCTGTCGTCAAAATATACCAGCTCCGGTTTGCGGTGTTTCAGTTCTGTGATGATCAGGCCCATCTGAAGTCCCCAGTCTCCCAGATGTACATCGCCGATCACTTTATGGCCTACAAAACGTCCGATTCTTTTAATGCTCTCTCCGATGATTGCTGAACGAAGATGACCTACATGAAGTGGTTTTGCCACATTTGGTCCGCCATAATCAATAATGATCGTTTTGGGATTTTCTGCCTGGGCAACAGAAAATTTCGGATCCTCTGCCATCTCCTTCAGATAGTCTGCAAGGAACTCTTCTTTTACTTTCAGGTTGATAAATCCGGGTTTTACTACCTCTGCCGCAGAAAATACCCGGCTGTCTTTTAAATATTCCACCACATCATCTGCGATCATAAACGGGGCTTTTTTGTATGCCTTGGCTCCTGCCATTGCCCCGTTGCACTGGAACTCACAGAGATCCGGCCGGTTAGATACTGTTACCTTTCCGTACTCCGGATTATATCCGGCTTTTTCAAAGGCTGAGGAAAGTTCCTCTGCCATAATTTCCATCAGTTTCTTCATGTCTTATGACTCCTCGTATTTATTCTTTTCTTTTTTCAGACAGTAACCTTTTTTGAGCAGGCAACTGCAAGAGCTCCATGTCCGATATGACAGGCAACGCTTAAAGACAGGGGATCCATCTGGATCTCATAATCAGGAAACATTTCCTGAACCTCTTTTTTGAATTCCTCTGCTTCTTCCTGATTTCCCGTATATGCCATCTCCAGACACATTTCGCCGCGCTTTGCATATTCTGCAAAACGGCTGTCAAAATCCTCTTTCATGGCCTTCAGCATCACTCTTTTGGCCTGCTTCTTTCCTCTGACCTTTGAATAGGCATCCAGCTTGTCTCCCTGGATCTGCAGTACCGGTTTCAGATTCAGAACTGTACCGATCGCTGCGGCTGCCGGTGTGATACGTCCGCCTTTTTTGAGATATTTCAGAGTTTCCAGCGTAATATAAATGCTGGATTCCCGGCTTTCTGCCTCAAGGATCTCACGGATCTCCGCAGCGCTTTTACCAGCCTGTACAAGCGTCAGCGCATCCATCACAGACTGCTTCTGAGTTACAGAAATCCTCTGGTTATCCACAACCTGAACCTTGCCGTCATAATCACGGGCAAGTCCCATGGCCGTTTCACAGGAAGCGCTCAGCCCGCTTGACATGGGAATATGCACGATCTCATCGTATTCTTTTAAAAGTGTATCCCACAGTCCGCAGACTTCACCCGGATTTGGCTGAGAGGTGGAAATAGGTTCATCCTTTTTCAGGCGCTCATAAAACTCCTCCTGAGAAAGCGTAACCCCTTCCAGATACATAACCTCATTAATATAAAAGGGCATCGGCAGGACAGAGATTCCAAGCTTTCTTCCCTCATCCTGCGTAATGCCGCTGTTGCTGTCAGTTACAATGGCAATTTTTCTCATACTGCATTCTCCTTATTTCCTTTATCCTGAAAAATACATGCTGTATACAGTTTAACATACTTTTTGGGGTATCTCAATTAAAAATTTGCCACGATAGTCTCACCTGAATATAACCCCTGCTTCACAAGCTTCTGAAAGCATATTTTCCACTCATATTTTAACACATTTTTCTGAAACGGCAAATCCCGGATACCGAAAGATACCCGGGAGCCTAAAATGTATTTTCTCATGCAGATGTTCTTTCGCTTCTTTACCTTTTCCATAACAGTGCCAGAAGACCAATAAGCGCAGAGCACATTGAACAGCCTGCGCACTTTACAAACTCCAGAATATTCTCCGCCTGCCCCACAGTCTTTGGAAGCATAAGAAAAAGTCTCACTTTTTCTTCCAGCTGCCTGAATTTATCGGACCAGAACTGAAAATCCGACCATCTGGACGGGATCCACTCCTGAGGGATCTCCATGTTTTTCCAGAGCAGCACTGCGGCTGCAGCCACAATCAGAACGCAGGCTCCTGTCCACATCCACAGGGCGCCCTTCTCCCCCCTGCAAAGCCTTCTCTCCTGGTTTGCTTTCAGAAAGAGAATCCCAAGCACGATCCCCGGAAATATCAGCAGAAACATTCTGGCCGTACTCATAAGAAATCCGGAGTCCACCACCATGCCGTTCAGTCCATAAGCCATCAGAAACTGCTCTGCTGTTTTTGAATCCTGCAGTCTCTCATTTTTCAGAAATACTCTGGTATACACGGTTTCTTCTTTCTCCGGACGGATCAGGATCATCCTCTGCTTCCAGGGAAGCACCTGACGGACCTGATAAGTTTTTTCCCCGTATACAAGCTGGCGTCCCTCTGCCTCTCTGGTGCCAAAAAGCTTCCAGGCTGTATCTCCGTCAATTATGCAGCCCTCTTTATCCTTTTCCCAGAATCCACGGATTCTTTTATCATAAAGACTTCCGTCTCCAAGAATTCCTGCAGCCATTACCTGGGCACTCCGTCCATAGTCCGGCTCTGTAAGTGTGGTCATGCCGCCGTCCCAGTAAAAGCAGGCAGAGGTTTCTGCTTCTGTCTGTTCCAGTGTTTTCACAATCTCCTCTGCCTGTTCTTTTTCCGGATATGTTCCTGACAGAAACACCGAAACAGAAGGTTCTTCCATCATACTACCAAATGCCAGCACTGCCCCTCCGTAAAAAAGCAGCGCCAGAACTCCCAGAAGCAGACGTTTCCGGGAAACTCCATAAAACGTCCGCTTACCTGGAATCATGATTCCTGCAGCCTTACCCGGCTGCCGTCTGCGATCTCTCTGTCTGTTTCTGTAATGATTTTCTGAGAACCGGAAAGTGTCCCTTCCTGAAGAGCTGCAGTTGTCTCATTTTTTTCGATTACTGTAACCGGAACCTTTCTGGCAACCTGTATTTCTCCCAGAACCGAGTCTCTGGTGTCAAGCACAAGCACATATTCCTGGCCTTTCTGCCCGTAAAGTGCAGAAAGCGGCACACAGCAGGCATAAGGTCCTTCCTCCTTCTGCACCGTAAAATCCACGCTTTCCCCTACGCTCATCCCACTTTGGGGAACATCCACAGTAAGGATATAGGTTCCCGGATTTGCAGAATCTTCCTGAACCGACTGAACCACCGCATTTTCCACAACCGTTTTGCTGTTGCCCTCCAGATGCACAGACGATCCTGCGGAAACGTATTCCAGATCGTCCTTTGTGATCGTTCCTGTCATACTTAATCCCCCTGTCAGTTCATAGAGAACTGCTGCCGCATCCTGAACTGTCTGCCCGCCGGTCTGAGCGGAAACTGTTTTTACCACGCCGTCTGCCGGAGCTGTGATCTCCCCTTTACTCTGCATCAGAACATTCAGCTTTTCCAGCTCTTCATTCAGATTGTCAAGCTGTGTCTGAAGTGTTTCCTCTGTGCTGTCCTGAGGCGCCGGAAGCGCTGCCTCCTGTTTTGCCCTGTCTGCAGTGGTCACTTCCTGATTCCGGCTCATGATCACCTGATTTAGCGCCTCTGTTTTTGCCCGGACATCGTCTGCAAGAGCCTGCTCCTGTGTATCCTCTTCGGAAATAATGGGCTCCTGAGGAAGATTGCTTCCGTCTGAAAAATCAGTCTGTCCCTCTCCCCCATCTCCAAAATCCGATCCCTGGGACTGCTGCTCCAGTTCCTGCTGCTTCTGAGCCTCTGCTTTTTTCTGTCTGTACTCTGCAAGTCTCTGCTGGGCAATATTCAGCTCATTCTGAGCATTGGAAATGTTAATGTCCCCGTTTCCCAGAGCTGTATCAAGATCCTGCTGTGCCCAGCGGGAGGAATTTTCCCGTTTCTGGGCATCAATGTTTTTCTGGCTCTGGATATCGCTGATCTTCAGAGAAGCCTCCTGGATCTCGTCCTTTTTTTTGTCAATGCTTTCCTGGATACTGCTTTCCAGTAAAGTCATCAGCGGCTGTCCTTTTTTTACCGCTTCTCCTGCCTTTACATGGACCTGAGCGATCTTAATTCCTTCCTGAACAAAAACAGCCGTCTCCTTTGTACTTTCTATTTTTCCTGTTCCCGATACTGTATGGCTGATCAGCTGATTCTGAGGCGCTGACGCCAGTACCTTTGCAACACTGACAGAATCTGCCGCTTTTGACAAAAATGTAAATACAAGCATTGCCGCAAAAAACGCCGCAAACCATTTTAATAATTTTTCCCGCTTCATTTCTTTTTACTCCTTAACTGCCGTAGAAACAATTCCCTGTTCCAGATAATCCTGACCTGCCAGAAATACCAGCACTGCCGGAAGCAGAACAAGAACAGATGCCGCAAAGGCGGTTCCCGCCTGTTCTGTACTGATATTCGGAAGATACAAAGACAACGGCCATTTTTCCTTTGTTTTTAAAAAAGCCATAGGCTGTTCAATAAGATTCCAGTATTCCAGAAACCCCAGAACCAGAGCCGAGATCATTCCAGGAGATCCCAGCGGTATTCCGATTCTGAAAAAGATCCTCAGCTCTCCTGCGCCATCAATTCTGGCAGAATCCATAATTGCTTCCGGAAGCCCCTGAAAAAAACGGTACATCAGAAACACCGGAAAGGTGGAAAACACTGCCGGCAAAATAATCCCTGCCATAGTGTCCAGAAGCCTCATCTGATTCAGAACAAGATAGTTGCTGAGCATCATCACCTGAAAAGGCATCATCATAAGCGCAATATAAATAGTAAATAAAATTTTTTTACCCGGAAACTGGTATCTTGCAAATCCCCATGCCGCCGGAGTTCCCACCAGAAGCTGACCTGCCAGAATCGCTGCTGTAAGCTTTACGGAATTCCAGAACATTACAAAAAATTCCGGGGAGTCAAGAAGAAGCTCCACATAATGCATCATAGTAGGATACTGGGGCATCAGTTTCCAGGAAGCAAAGCCCTCCATATTTCCAAGAACCGGCATAAGAAGCTCTCTGATTTCCATATTGCCCATAAAAGAACCGCAGATAAGAAACAATATGGGAAACACTGCAGTCAATGCCATACAGAAAACCAGACCTGTCAGAAGTTTTTTTGTCATAATGTATCCTCCCTCGCCCAGGCTTTCTGAAGAAACAGAATCAGGATGAGAATCGCCGCTCCTGTTACCACTGCCGCAGCCGCCATTTTATCCAGGGAAAGATCCCGATACCAGTTGTTAAAAAGGTGCTGCAAAAGATACATACTGTCCTGAGGATAGTCTCCTGCCACCAGATACGCCTCCCGGAACACTTTAAAACCGTTTAACAGAGACAGTACCACAATGGTAAAAAGAGAAGGCAGGAGATTGGGAAGAGTGATTTTTATAAAGCATTTCCACTCTCCTGCTCCGTCCACCCTTGCAGCCTCATAAAGAGCAGTTGGAATGGCTCCAAGCCCTGCCACCCACAGAACAATATCGTATCCCAGATTTCTCCACAGATAGCTTACTACCAGCACCCAGAAGGAAGCGTCCGTATTCATCCAGTCCACGCCCTGAAGGGAAAGAGTTTCCAGAAAATGGTTCAGAAGACCCTGATCGTGAAACAGCACTTTCCACAAAAGAACTACAGACGCCACAGGAATTGCCATTGGCAGAAGGAACATACTTTTCAGCGCCTGCATACTTTTTTTTCTTCTGGTAAGAAGAACAGCGATCATAAGAGACAGCACTACCAGAAGAGGAATACACACAAGAAAAAAACGAAGCGTATTCCCTGCCGCCAGACGAAAGGCCTGGTTCTCAAAAATTGTGCTGTAATTTTTCAGGCCTGTAAATTCTCCGCTGACTGCGCTGAAAAAAGAGCGCCTGATCACGTCCAGATACGGGATCACCCAGAACAGACACACACCGGCAAAGCTTGGAAGCAGAAATAAGAATCCCTTATATTCTCTTTTTTTTATTTTTTTTGATCCAGTCACTTTTTTGTTCTCCCCAATGATGATAAAATGTTACTGTTCTCGGAATATACTGGACAGACTTCCATCACCGAAAGTAATTTGAATCCATTTTGTCCGGCCGCTGTGAACACCATAAACAGTAACGATAAAACAAGTGTAACAGGACATTCTTTAAAAAAACTCTAAGGGGGTTTTTATTTTTAAAGGAAGTTTACAGAATACTTTGTTAGAATAACAGGATAGCATCAGACTGTAAGCATTTCTCTGCAGGCTGATGCAAATTTCCGAAACAACGAGAGGTAAACATATGAATATTTTAATGATCGAAGATGACCGGGAGCTGTGCTCTGCTGTTTCCTTCCGTCTGGAGCAGGAAGGCTTCTCTGTCACTCTCTGCCATGACGGGGAAGAAGGCCTTTATTATATGCAGGAAACACCCTATGACCTTGTGATCCTGGACCGGATGCTTCCTCATATGAACGGAATTGAAATTCTGAAGGAAGCTCGCTCCCACCAGATCAAAACCCCGGTTATCATCCTTACGGCCCTTGGGGAGCTGAACGACCGCCTTACCGGACTGAACTGCGGAGCTGACGACTATATGGTAAAGCCCTTTGCCTTTGAAGAGCTTCTTGCCAGAATCCGCTGTCTTCTGCGCCGTCCTGCCGCCTATAATCCTGCTGCTGACGCAGTTTCTCTCGGAGACGTTACTTTTATACCGGAAACCCGCCGCCTTTCCAGCGGCAAAAAGGACTGTACCCTTTCCAGCCGGGAGGGAGACCTTATGGAAGTATTTCTCCGCAATCCCGGACAGACACTTCCCCGCCAGCTTCTTCTTACAAGAGTCTGGGGACTTGACGCAGATGTGGAGGAAGGAAACCTTGACAATTATATTCATTTTCTGCGCCGGAGGCTGAAAACCGTAGAAAGCTCCCTGCAGATAAAAACTGTCCGGGGTGTGGGATACCAGCTGGAAGTTTTTCAGTAGCATATCCCCAGCCCTACTGATTTTATCCTGTCATCTGTCCGGTTTTCTCTCATATCCATTCATTTATCCATTCAATCCAATGCACATCAGAAACGGCAGTTATCTCTTTCCGGATTCCTCTTCCTGGATTCCGGCTGTAAGATAACCGCCGCTTTTTTATCTTTGTCCCCTCATCAGTAAAGCTGTCTGAATATCATTTATCCAGGTCATGCAGCCGTCTGCCGTTTATTCAGACAGATACAGATTTACCTGCTGGATCGCCCCTTTTGCCGCCTCTTCAAGGCTGATCTCGCCCTCCAGATATCTGCTTCCGTTTGTGGCAACTGCCTCCAGTATGATTTCATTCTGTTCTGACGGCTGAGTCAGAGTTTTTCCAAGCTCCTGAACGCGCTTTGTGGTTTTTTCATCTGCTCTTACAATATCAAACTCTATATATTCGCCTGTATCTACGTTTCCGGATCCAAGAGTTCCCAGATTTCCGTTTTCATCTCCCACTGCCCAGTACTCCTCACTGTCATAAACCGCTTCATTTACCGGGAAGCCTTCACTTGCGCCTGTTTCCTGACCTTCTTTACTGAACAGAAACTCTACCAGCTTTTCCGCAGCCTCAGGTTCTGCTGCTTTAGCGCTGATTCCCACTGTCTGTTCCGGGATAAAGCAGTTCTGCGCCTGCCCGTTCCAGAGACTGTGTGTCAGATTCGGTTCTTCCTGTTCTGCACTGTACAGATAGGCAAGTCCGTCCGGAGACAGCAGCCTTCCGGCTGAAAGCTTATAATACCCTCCCAGTACGCTGATCGCAGAGGCTGATATATCAGACATCATATTTCTTTCTCCAATAGAATATACGGCAAAGCCCTGAGCCTTCAGCGTGTCAATTCCGGTCTTTCCGGTCTGATAGATACGGTTTGCCTGCTCCAGATATTCTGTCACAGCAGCTTCATCCAGGGTTCCGTCCTCCTTCAGCCATGCAGGAGCATTCACATCTGAAAACTGTCTGATAAACGTATCTGCCCCTCCCACAAGAAGAGACATCGGCATATGCATTTCAGAATATTCACTCTGATATTTTTCCAGAGTATCTGCCATGGATGCAAGGTCTGTAACAGCAGTTACATCCTCTCCCTGTCCCTGAAGCATGGGAATTCCAAATCTCACCGGCATAACATACTGGCTTCCGTCCTCCTGCACATAGCTCTCACGGATGTTGTCAAGAATACCGTCCTCTTCCTCAATTTTATCAAGAATACCGCTGATGTCCTTCAGCATGCCTTTTTCCACATAGGTGTCTGAAGGAATGCCATCCATCACAAGAACATCCGGACCATTTCCTGCCATGATCTCTGTGTTCAGATTTTTCAGGGCGTCTGTACTGGTCACGGCTTCTTCGTCCGTAATGCCGATCTCCAGATTCAGATAAATATCCGGATACTTTTTCTGGAACAGGGCTGCTACCTGTCGGATATAAGTGTTATCTGTAAGAGAATAGACCGTCAGCTCTGTATCCGGTGTTGCAGGGGTATCCGGTGAATATGCATATTTCAGAATCTTTCCTGTCCTTCCCATATCTGCAGAGCTGTCCTGAACCGCCAGATAAAAGTTCCCGTCTTTACCCCTTACCATGGAGACCAGAGAAATGTCCGGTGAGGATATCCGGTTGAGATTTCCGTCAATCACCTGTTCTACCACACTGCCGCCAAAGGAATACCGGTACATGCCTTTATCATCTGTATAAAAAATACTATCCTCCTCGTCCCCTTCTGTAAACACCATAGGAAAAGAGCTTGTACTTGTCAGCTGAAGGTTTGTCTCATCAGAAGTAATCTGTTCTGTAAGAGCCGTCTCATCCTCAAGGGGTTCCCCTGTTTCCAGATTATAATAGTGAAGAGTGGTATCTGTCACGGCGATCAGATGCTTTCCAAGTACTGCAAAGCAGCTGACCGTTCCTCCTTCCTCATATTTACGGACAATGCTTCCGTCATCCAGACTGATTTCCACAAGCGCTGTTGCAAAATCATTGATAATGACCGTATTATTATCTGTGAATCTTGCATCTGTAATATATCCGCTGGAAAGCTCCTTACTGATATCCATTTTCTGATTGGTTCCGTCAGGAGAAATGTAGTAATAAGACATTTCTTCCACGTTTTCGGAAAAAGGATAAATGGTAAGAAAAATGCCTCCGTTTGCTCCCAGCTTCGGATAGGAAACCGTATATTTTTCCGGATCGATCCCCAGAAGCTCTGCAAGGTTCTTTGTCTCCCCCCAGGTTTTTCCTCCATCGGAAGAATCTGTATAAAAGGCTCCTTCCCCACTTCTGATATAGCAGACCCGAAGGCTTCCGTCCTCAAGCATTGTCATATCTGCAATATCTCCGCATCCCTCCGGAAGAGTCACATCCTCTTCCAGATATCTGCCCATTGCCATCTCCTTTTTTTCTTTATCCTGTTCACCGGACTTTCCGGAATCCGCGGCTTTTTCCTTTTGTTCTGAGCCGCAACCTGCAAGTGCCGGCACAACCGCCAGAGCAAAAGCCGCTGTCAGCGCTGTTCCCTTTTTCCATATCTGATGTCGCATTTTATGTCCTCCTGTTTATTATTTGTGACTGTTCACTACGTTTCCGGTAATCTGTGAACAGTTCTTTTTATTTTGCCGCGGCCACAAAACTCAATATCCGCAGTACCCTGCTTTATTAAGCGACCCGGCATATCCTTTCACGAAATTCTTTTCAGACTTTCATTCTGACATGTATTCCGTGCTCTTATGATTTCCCATCATATCAGCCTTATCTTAAAACAACCTCTAAGGATTTATTCTGCCAGATAAAGCTTTACCTGAGATACGGCCTGCTCTACCGCCTGCTCCAGATCTGTTTCCCCGTACAGATAACGTTTTCCGGCTTCCAGAACAGAATCCTGGATGATCCGGCTTCCGCCTGAGGGCATCGTAAGGGTCTTTCCTAACTTCTGTATTTCTTTTATCTGATCGTCTGCAGAATGAACTACTGTGATCATATTCTGAATCTCGCCATTATAAGACGTACTGAATCCGTATTCTATATTTCCTTCCTGTCCAAACTCCCAGTATTCTTCACTGTCATAAACAGATTTTCTTACAGGAAATCCGGCTTCTTTGTTATTTTTCTGCTGCTCCTCGCTGAACAGAAAACTGACAAATAATTCTGCCGCCTCCTTTTCCCTTGCTTTCGCACTGATCCCCATGATCATCTCCGGAGAAAAACAGTTTTCAGACTGACCGTTTAACAGCCTGTGACTGATATCCGGATTCTGCTTTTCGATGGTGGTTAATAAGAACAGTTCTTCCAGAGAAAACAGATATCCATAGGAAAAAAGCGTGTGCCCGTCTGCCAAAACCATCAGATATGACCTGATGGAGGAGTCCTCTCTTCGTTTTTTGTCATAAAATCTCTCCATTTTTTCAGCCTCCTCATAAGTACCGTCCAGAATCGCACTGCCTGCATTCTGTCCTGCCTGATAAATCCTGTTTACCTGCTGAAAAAAATCTTTTACTTTTTTCTCATCCAGGGTTCTGTCTTTTTTCATCCATTCCGAGGCAGAAATCTCGCCAAAGAAGCGAAGCATTACTCCCGGCCATCTGGTCTGATAGGCCGGTAAAAAGGAATCTGAATATTGATTTTCGTACTTTTCCGTCATATCTGCAATTTTTTCAAGATCCACTGCGTTATCAATCTCTTCTGAAACCCCTGCCAAAATAGGAATACCGAATCTCACAGGCATACAGTAAATACTTCCATCCTCTTCCTCATAGGCCTTCTGAATATTCTCCAGGATCCCTGCTTTTTCCATTATTCCGCTGATATCCTCAAGCATTCCCCTCTCAATATAATTTTCTGCATCCAGACCGTCCATAAGCAGTACGTCCGGCCCCTCTCCTGACATGATCTCTGTATTCAGGTTTTTCATGGCATCTGTGGCAGTAACCCCATCCTCTCCCGTCATTCCCTCCTGAACCGTTACACTGATATCCGGATATTCTTTCTGGAACAAGGAAATCATCTGCTCCATATGAGCGTCTCTTTTCAGCATATAAATGTCAAGCTCTGTGCCAGGAACCGCTTCCTGTTCTTTATCATACCCGTACTTTAAAAGCATTCCTGTGGGATTATCTGAGTAGCGGTCTGAAACTGCCAGGTAAATGTTTCCATCTGCATCTGTTTCCACGTCCATCAGCTCTGTTTTTGAAGAAATCCCGGTCAGATAGCCTTCGCTTAAAAGCTGTTCCACAACAGAACCGCCCAAATTATATACGTAAATCCCTTTTTTGCTTACATAGAGAATGCCTTGCTCTCCCATTCCTGTAAATACTCTGGATGAAACAACTTCCTCTGTATTTTCCCCACTTTCCATCTGGAGATGTTCTGTAAACACTGTTTCCTCCGGAAGGGGATCTCCTGTTTTTGCACTATAATAATGTATCGTGTCATCTGCAAAAACAAGAAGCTGATTTCCTGCAATTCCAAAATCTGTAACATAGCCGCCACTTTCATAGGTTCGGATCAGTCTGCCGTCCTCCCTGCTAATCTCACATAAAAACTTATCTCCCATCAGCAGAATATTTCCCGAAGGACTGAACTGACTTTTATACACATATCCCTGTCCTTCCGGCATCAGGGTAAGATCAAACTCTTTTTTGGTTCCTTCCGCCGAAAGGTAAACTGCCAGAAAAGTATTCTCTCCTTCCAGACAATTCCAGCTGCTGAAAATCCCTCCGTCTTTGGAAAGATTCACCGTCATCGGCTCTGCTTTTTCACTTTTTCCAAATTCCTCCCACAGATCCCGGGGCGTCTCCCAGCTTTTTCCCTGATCCTTTGAATCTGCTGTTTTCAGCTTTGCCTCACTGTCCCGGTAAGCAATACGCATAGTTCCGTCTTCCAGAAAACAGATATCAATTACTGCCTTACAGTTCTCTTCAGGAAGAGAAAGCTTCTGCTCCGCATACCGTCCTTTCACTTTTTCTTTCTCTTCTGCCAGAACAATCTCACTTCCCATATTTCCGGCAATCCCTCCTGCTGACAGCATAATAGCCATCATATATACGATTCTTTTTCTCCAGTATTTCATTTCTCACCCTCCCATATAATTTCATTTTTCCTTATTTTAATATGGCAACCTCTAAACACTCTCTATTTTCAGATCAGGCTTTAATAACTTTAGAGATTATTTTAAGGATTGGGTGCAATAATCTCTGTATCTCTCGCAGTCATTTTTGTGCTATGATAGATGTAAGACCAGCTGTATTTTTCCTGTTTTCTTCTATATCCTGCGAAAAATATTTCTATGCTGTCCATAAAATCATATTATTAAGGAGGCTGTCATGTTCCGGAAACTTCACATCCATATGACACTGTTTTCTACCTTTATTACAGGAACCATTCTTGTTCTTCTGGCTTCTGCCTGCCTTATCATTACAGAAAGCAACATTCGCCAGAAGCATTATACAGTATTTACCAACAATGCCTATTCCTGTGTTTCTCATCTGGAAAGTCAGAACGTCCTGTCTCACCGATGGATCCAGCAGGCAGAAAGCAATTACGGCATAGATATGCAGATCTATGACGGAAATACCCCGCTGTTTTTTGAGCAGCTCCACGGCCAGGACAACATGCGGAAGATCTTTGATCTGGCAAAAAAAGAGTCTGCAGAAAATCACGGACTGAATCTTGACAGTGGCCAGACCTCTCAGACTCTGTCAAAGATAGTCATGTTTCAGCTTCCGGGGTATTATGCCTGCACAGCCAGGATTCCCAAAAACGGCGGCGTCCTGAATACCGTTCTTCTTTACTCTCTGGATGCACAATCCGGGCAGATCAAAACTATAAGGATTGCTTTTCTTGTGGCAGTCATTGCCGCGGTTTCCGCGCTGGCTGTATTTTCCTGGTTCTTTACCCGAAAAATGATCCGCCCTCTGGAAAAAAGCAGGAAGGAGCAGAATGCCTTTATTGCCGCAGCTTCCCATGAGCTCCGCTCTCCGCTTACTGTGATCCAGACAAGCCTGTCTGCAGTTTCCTATGCGGATCCGGAACAGACAGAGCACTTTATTTCCATCAGCCTTGATGAATGTAAACGAATGTCCCGGCTGATCCAGGACATGCTGTCCCTTTCCAGATCAGATAACCACACCTGGGTTCTGGACTGTACCTCCTGCGAAATAGATACTCTTCTGCTGGATGTATACGAAAAATATGAACAGACTGCCCGGCATAAAAAAAAGCAGCTTCTCATTGAGCTGCCTGAAGACTCTCTCCCTGTCTGTTTCTGTGACAGCCTGAAAATTTCTCAGGCTCTGGCAATCCTTATCGACAATGCTCTTGCCTATGTACCGGAAGGAGGCATGATCCGGCTTTCTGCCAGACAGGAAGCGGCTTCCGTTTCTCTGTTTGTGGCTGATAATGGCCCCGGTATTCCTGATTCGGAAAAAGAAGCCGTATTCCAGAGATTTTACCGTTCTGACACTTCAAGAAACGATAAGCAGCATTTTGGACTTGGACTTTGCATTGCAAAAGAAATTGCACTTCTTCATCATGGAACCCTCAGTGTTTCCGACACTCCCGGCGGAGGCGCCACCTTTCAGCTGACTCTTCCTGTAAGCTGACTCTTCCTGTAAAAAAAAAACTGCTTTTCCCTTTTCCGGAAATCCGGCTTCAGAGAAAAGCAGTTTTCTTTTTATTTATTCACTTCTCAATGCGTCAATAGGATTCAGGTTCGCAGCCTTTACCGAAGGCAGGAGCCCAAAGATCACTCCGATCAGAGTAGAAAACAGTACAGATCCTATGATTGCCGGTATACTGATGGCCGTAGGCGCCCCAGAGATTTCCGATACCACCCTGGACAAAACAATTCCCAGAATCACTCCGATCACACCTCCAATGCTGGTCAGCATGGAAGCCTCTGTAAGAAACTGATAAAGAATGACTTTTTTTCTTGCCCCGATCGCCTTTTTCAGACCAATCTCACTGGTTCTCTCAGTAACAGAAACCAGCATAATATTCATAACACCGATTCCTCCTACCAGAAGGGAAATACTTGCGATCCACAGAAGCTGCTGGTTTGTGCTTTCACTGAGCTGCTGCATATCCTTGACTTTTTCCATTACATTATCTGCTTTATATTTAAACTTGGAATCTTCTTCGATTCCCTGATTTAAAATCTTAGCCGCATCGTTTCCCGCTGAACTCATATTATCTGTAGAGTCTGCTTTGATCACAACGTTTTCCGGCTCATCAAACTGAAATGCAATGGGCCAGCATTTACTTGGAATCATCACTGTTCCGACAACCGTCTGATAATAGGAATAATATTCGTCAAGACTTGATATGTTGGGCTGATAGCTGTCTCCCTGCTGGACAATTCCCACAACCGTAAAAGGGTCGTCTCCGATTTCAATGGTTTTTCCCAGAGGATCCTCTCCGGAAAAAAGATTCTCTGCCGCATTGCTGTCAATCAGAGCTACCTTGTTCAGATTATCGTAATCCTTCTGAATAAATCCTCTTCCGGATCGTACCATATATCCGCAGGTATCCAGATAATTTTCATCAATTCCGTATACCGTACCTCCCTGCAGAGCAGTATTCTGATAATATATACTGCTGTAAGTGCTTGTATGGAAAAATGTAGCATTTTCTACATGCTCCATATCCATAACTTCTTCCTTCTGTTCTTTCGTAAGAAGAGGAGGTTTACCGCCGTCCGTCATTCCAAACATGGGATCATAACCACTGTCACCGGAATAAAGGCTGATCGTCACTGTATTATTTCCTGAACCGATCAGATCTTCTTTAATCTGTTCACTTGTTCCCTTGATTGTAGATACAATAGCAATAATAGAAGCAATTCCAATAATGATACCCAGCATGGTCAGAAAGGAACGCATTTTATGGGACCAGATTCCCTGAATGGATATCCTCATATTTTCAAGCATAAAATTCCACCTTTCTACTGATACAGTTCTTCAAGAGAGATGTCTTTTGTTTTTACACCCTCTTTTGCTGTTTTTCCATAAGGGAATGCAATCTTATCTTCTCTGGTAATTCCGCCTTTTACAATTACAGACATTCCGCCGTTTGCATTTCCGCCAACAGTCAGAGGCTGCTTTTTCAGTACTCCGTTTTCTTCCTTATACACATAATAAGCTCCGTTTTCAGTTCTTACAAACGCTTTGTCCAGAACAATGACTCCTGAATTATCTGTGCCTCCCTGGATATTAACACTCAGCCAGTCATCCTCTGTTACCTGAACTGATTTATCTGTGATCGTGGCACTGTAAGTATAATAAGAAACATTTGGATTTCCCATGCCTGTTCCGTAAACCTCATCCGATACCGGATACTCAGATACATCCACAACCTCTGCATCAAAAACTCCGTTTGAGCCGGAACAGTTCAGAATTGTCCCCTCCTGGAGCTTATCCAGAAGCAGCTCGCTGACCGTACCTTTTACATAGTAGCCTTCTTTGCTTTTTATAGTCATAAATGCATTTCCGTCTGATACTCCTGTAACCGGATCACCTACCTTTGCAATGGTTCCGTCCAGCTTACTGTAAATAACTTCCTTGTTTACCTTTTTTTCCAGCTTGCCAATATCAATGTCACTCTGTCTGATATCCAGCTTCAGACCTTCTACCTTTGTCTGCTGGATCTTAATGGCCTCTTCTCTGGAAATGGTCACGTCCGGATCACTGCCGCCCATATCGTCTCCGCCGCCGGGAATCTCAAAATCATCTTCATAGTGAGAAGCGCCCTCAAGAGTATATTCTACAGAAGCGGTTTCCTCTACCATTTTTTCCAGAAGACTTCCGTCTATCAGATAATAGCCGGTGCAGGATTCTTTTCTGTCTGCAAAGTTCGTGATCGTGTCATTCTGATGAAATTCCAGCTGATACCAGTATCCATTGATTCCCGGTTCCTTTGTTCCATCCGCCTTAAAGCCTGCCATTTTGTTTAAAAATCCTCCGGTGGCAACGACTTTTCCTTTGGCTGAGCTGCAGAGAAATACAAAAGGATCTTCCTCTGTACCTGTTCCTGTAAAAGGAACCGTATCTGCATCCAGCTTCTGATAAAACTCCGGTTCACCGTCTGTAATGTCACTTTCATTACTGTCCGGTTCCGGATCAATGATCTCAATGTCATTGTCTGAAGGGGTATCTGTAAATTCTTCATCCGGTGCTTCAGAAGGAAGCGGTTCCGGTGAAGGTGTCACAGAGGGATCCGGTGTGATCTGTTCCTGATTTCCGTCTCCAAAATCAACAAAGCTGTCGTCACCGGAAACTCCCTGATCGCCGGAATCCGGCTGTGCACCGGTGTCTTCCTGATCAGCTCCGGTATCAGAATCACCGGAAGAAAAATCATCCTCTGTCACAAGCCCCACATCTGCAGCAGCCAGAATCGGTCTGATTATGGCTGCCAGATAGCTTCCGTTTACGTTTCCTGCTGCCGAGGCCATCTCAGTATCAGATGTACTGTTGTCCGTCGGCAGATCCGGAAGCTGGCTGTCCTCTTCCTCAATGGGACCCCCGTTCTTCAGGCTGTTCAGCCTGTTGACAGCTTTTTCCAGATCCTGCTCCTGCTTCTGTTTTTTTAACTTTGCAATATTCAGTTCCATCTGGACAAGAGTCATGTCAAAGGACATCAGCTTGTCTCCTTTTTTTACGGTGTCGCCTTTCTGAACATACAGATCTTTGATGATCATGTCTTTGTCCACCGTTACATTCTGTGTCACATTTGTAACAATATTTCCATCCAGAGTGGTATCGTCCATATAATAATCAGAGGCCAGGCTGTCCACACTGACTACGCCTACTGTCTCTTTGTTATTACTTTTTAGATAAACTGCTCCACCCGCAGCACCTCCTGCCACCAGAGCCACCACAACAACACCTATGATGATCTTTTTGGCATTTTTCATGATTTCACCTCTTTTTCCTGAAGCACACCGTCGCGGATCGTCACCACCCGTTTTGCATGGGCGGCAATATCCGGATCATGTGTGATCATCAGAACCGTTACACCCTCGTCATTCAGCTTCTGAAAAAGTTCCATTACCTGCGCGCCTGATTTACTGTCCAGCGCACCGGTAGGCTCATCTGCCAGAAGAAGCTTGGGGCTGTTTACAATTGCTCTTGCGATAGCTACTCGCTGCATCTGGCCTCCGGAAAGCTGATTGGGCCGGAAATCCACACGGTCTGAAAGCCCTACTCTGTCCAATGCTTTCAGCGCTCTTTCCCGGCGTTCCTTTTTTGGAACCTTTGCATAATTCAGCGGCATCTCCACATTTGCAAGAGCAGACTGCCTTGGAAGCAGATGAAAGCTCTGGAACACAAAGCCGATCTTATTCAGCCTGATATCCGACATGGCGTTTTCCGAACAGGAACGGATATCCTGCCCGTCCAGAAAAAAGCTGCCCTTCGTGGCCTGATCCAGACACCCGATAATGTTCATCAGCGTTGTTTTTCCGGAACCTGAAGGCCCCATGATCGCCACATATTCGCCTTCCTCCATGGAAAAGTTCACATCTTTCAGAACAGGAACCGTCATCTTTCCCTGAATGTAATCTTTATAAATTCCTTTTAATTCAAGAATCATTCCATTCCTCCTGTTATTCATCGCCTGCCGGAACCAGAACCTCATTCTCAGGAAGAGCCGTATCCGGAACCATTTCTACCATAGAATCCTCCATGCCGCTTCCCATGTCTGAAGGAACACTCTCCTCCTCTGAAAATTCCTCTGCAGGCATCTCTTCTGTCACTGCCTCCGGTATCTCTGCCGAACCGTCGTCTGCCGGAATTTCCTCCGCAGGCGCTTCTGCCGGCTGCGCTCCCTCATCTCCGTTTCCGGTATTCTCCATTTCCAGAGCAGTAAAGTCCGTAGCAGCCGCGCTGTTGGTCGTTGTTTTCATTCCCTCCTCATAAAGCTGGGAAGGATAGGCAATGCAGTCTTTTTTGGTAAGTCCCTCTACGATTTCATATTCACCCAGAGTTTCATCATACTGTCCCAGGATCACGCTTTTCTTTACCAGGCGCTTATCCTTGTCTGCCGCCCATACATAAGGACTGTTGGTGTCTGCATCCACAATATAAAATTCACTGATCCACAGGCCTTCTTTTTTCTCCTCCTGTCCCTCATCCGGCTCAATGTATACATGCTGCCCAAGCATCAGGCCCTCAGAGGACTGCAGTTCCACATAAAAAGGATATGTAGTGGAGGATGTCTGGGAGTCGCCGCTTGCATCCATCATTCCCCATGCGTTGCTGCTGCTCTGGGAATTGGCGCTTTCTCTGTCAACACTTCCCATGGTTCCCTTCCATACCTGGTTTTCGTCCACACGGGAACGGATGATCACAGGTTCTCCTTCGATAATGCTTCCTACGTTCATCTCATTAACCGTTCCTTTGATCCTGTATGCTCCCGTACTGAGAATGGTAATAAAAGCATTCTGACTGCTTTCTCCTGTCATACCAGTATCAGAATAGCTCATATCCTGATCCATATCGTCCATGCCGCTGTCATCTGTTGTAAGCTTTGTGGTATCGATCTTCTGGATCACTCCGTCAATAGGACTTCGTACTTCTGTATTTCCCATTGTATTCTGGAGCTTCGTAATCTCCGCCTGCTTACTTTTCTGACTGTATTCATTTTTTTTGAGATTCATTTTATTTGTTTCGATCTCAATGGTATAAGAGAGCTGGTCGTCTTTTTCCGCCTGCTTTTTTTCTTTTTCAAGAGTGGCGATCTGTTCGCTCAGACTGGCGGCTTCATTTTTCAGACGGTCAAGATCAAGCTGGGTCTCCTCCAGATCCTCCTGGATACTGGTAAGATCATATTCAAAAAGAAGCTGTCCCTGCTTTACCTCCTCGCCGGTCTTTACTTTCACTGTTTTTACTTTACGTCCGTTTTCCAGCTCTACCTCTTCTGTTTTCTGCGGTTCCACAACACCGGCATACCTGTTTGCGATTCCCGCAACGTCTCCGGTGATCTGGCTGATCTCTGTAACGTAGGCGGTTTCTCCGCTTTCCTGCTCCTGCCCGAAAAATCCCAGTTTCCAGCAGACTCCTCCTGCAGCGCCGCCAATTATAAGAATCCCCAAAAGGATCAAAATACGTTTTTTCATATTTTTTATTTTTACCTCCCTGTAAACAAAGGAACTATCATTACTGTTCACGACCTTCACAGCAACGAACTATCTGACTGTACTATCATAGCAGATTACGCTTTAAAAGAAAAGTCCTGACAAAAATCACCTGTGGTTTCACAGTTTTTTCATTCTTTTTTTAGAAAAATTACACCTAATTTCCGTTTTTTTGACTTTTACCCTGTTATCTGGTAAAATGGAGGGGAATATTTTGGAAAGGAAAGAATCATATGAAGATCGCAAAAGGTCTGATTCCGCTTCTCGTGCTTATCTTTGCCGTATCAATGATCATCGGCTGTTCCCACTCAGATAAGTCAGATGTGGAGGGCGTCATTACAAATGAACTGGATCTCCTGAAAAATCTGGATTCTGATACGGCTCAGAAGTATATTTCCTATCAGGAGCTGTTTCCGGATGCCACAGAAAAAACCGAACTTTCCAAGGAAGTTGAAGATGTTTTTTCTCTTTTTTTCGAGGATTTTGACTACAAAATCCAACGTATCAAAGTTGCCAAAGACAAGAAAGAAGCTTCTGCAAACCTGAAGCTCACCACCATTGACGCTCAGGCTCTCGCAAAAGATTACGCGGTTTCTCATCTTGAAAACGCAATCCTGCTTGCCGCAGCTTCCTCTTCTCAGAATACAGAAGAAAATTCCGGTTCCCTGGAGGACCGTTATCTCATCCTCAGTGAACTTCTGAAAAATAATCAGTATAAAACTGTAGAAACCAGCTGCTCCCTGACCCTTAGCAACCAGGGTACAGAAAAGGAAGAAGAATGGGAAATCAGACGTACTCATGAACTGGAAAACAGTCTTGTCGGCGGTCTTATCACTTATCTCTCTGACAGTGACCTCCTGACGCCGGAGGAAACACTGACCGTCTATTTAAACACCCTGAAAACTATGGATCTGGATCAGATGAGCAACTATCTTGGTCTGGAAAGCCTTCTGAATACTTCAGATGATGCAAAAGCTTCCATTGCCAGCGCTCTGGTGGAACAAATGCATAAAAACTTTGATTTTAAAATAACCTCTTCTCAGATAAAAAGCTATCAGGCTACCGTAGAAGCCGAGATCACTACCTTTGACAGCAATGCAATTCTTACTGCTTATCAGAAAGAACTGGAAGAATATCTTGCGTCTCCACAGGCAGTCATCGACGGTTCTCAGAAACGATATAATCATTCTCTGGAGCTTCTTCTGAAAAGCATAGAAGACAATACAAAAACACTGACGCACCCGGCAAGCTTTTCTCTTACCAACGACGGCGCTTCCTGGAAGCTGCAGGATGACGGGCAGGTGATCGGAGCCGGAATCTTTGGCACTCTCAGCAGTACTCCCGTGGAAGAAGAGCTTTCCCCGGAAGAAAACCCTGATGAGAATCCTGATTCCTCCGGCGAAAATATTTCTGAAGAAAATTGATCTGTTATAGAGCTAAAAGGGCTTTCCCAAAACGGAAAAGCCCTTTTCTTATTTTACAGTCATCTGACTGTATCTTATTCTTCTGTTTTCTCCGGAGCAGTCTCAAGTCCAAGTTCCTGTAACTGCGCTTCACTGACAACGCTTGGAGACTGTGTCATAAGGCAGGACGCATCTTTCACTTTCGGGAAAGCGATCACTTCACGGATGCTGTCAACCTTTGCCATCAGCATAACCAGGCGGTCAAGTCCGTAAGCCAGTCCTGCATGAGGCGGAACACCGTATTTAAAGGCATTCAGAAGGAATCCGAACTGTTCATAAGCAGATTCTTCCGTAAATCCAAGCTTTTCAAACATTTTTTCCTGAATATCATTCTGATGGATTCTCACACTTCCTCCACCGATCTCATTTCCATTCAGTACAATGTCATACGCTTTTGCACGAACCTTGCCCGGATCTGTATCCAGAAGCGGAAGATCCTCTTCCATAGGCATGGTGAACGGATGATGCATGGCAGTAAAGCGGTTCTCCTCTTCGCTCCACTCAAGAAGCGGGAATTCTGTTACCCACACAAAACGATACTCGTTCTTATCCAGAAGCTCCATCTGTTTTGCAAGCTCCACACGGAGAGCGCCAAGCACATCATAAACTACTTTGTTCTTATCAGCGGCAAAAAGAAGCAGGTCTCCCGGCTTTCCTTCCATCGCCTGAACAAGAGCGTCCATCTCTTCTTCCTTCATGAATTTGGAAAAAGAGGACTTTCTTGATCCGTCTTCTGCAATAGCAATATAGGCAAGACCTTTTGCGCCATATCCCTTTGCAAATTCCACAAGCTTGTCGATTTTCTTTCTGGGCATGGATCCCTGTCCCTCTGCGTTGATTCCGCGGACAGTTCCGCCTGCTTCAAGAGCGCCCTTAAATACCACAAACTCACAGTCCTTTACTGTTTCGCTGACATCATGAAGCTCCATTCCGAAACGCATGTCCGGCTTGTCAGAACCAAAACGGTCCATGGCCTCCTGCCAGGTGATACGCTGGATCGGAAGCTGAACATCCACATCCAAAACCTCTTTAAACAGGTATGCAAGATATCTTTCATTTACATCAATGACATCGTCTACATCCACAAAGGACAGTTCCATATCGATCTGGGTAAACTCCGGCTGACGGTCCGCACGAAGATCTTCATCACGGAAGCAGCGCGCGATCTGGATATAACGGTCATATCCGGAACACATAAGAAGCTGCTTGTAAAGCTGCGGAGACTGCGGCAGTCCGTAAAAGCTGCCCGGATGAACTCTGGACGGAACCAGGTAATCTCTGGCGCCTTCCGGTGTACTCTTTCCAAGGATCGGAGTCTCCACCTCCAGAAAACCTTCTTCTGCAAAGAATTTTCTGGTGAGAGTGGCAACCTGGCTTTTCATCATAAGATTTCTCTGGATATCCGGTCTTCTCAGATCCAGATAACGGTATTTTAAACGAATCTCATCCTTTGTTTTGCTGTTTTCCTCTATTGGGAAAGGAGGAACCTCTGACTCGGAAAGTACACGAAGCTCATTGGCACGAAGCTCCAGCTCTCCTGTGGCAAGGTTTTCATTTACGGCTCCGCCTCGTTTTTCTACAGTACCGGTAACTGCGATCACAAATTCACTTCTCAGCTTTCCGGCTTTCTCAAAACCTTCTTCATCAATACTTCCGTTTTCAAAAATCACCTGCATGATTCCGGAACGGTCTCTCAGATCAACAAATACAAGTCCGCCTTTGTTTCTGGCTTTCTGCACCCATCCCATCAGAGTCACTCTGCTGCCTGTCATCTCTTTTGTTACTTCCGCACAGCGGCAGGTTCTGTGCAGTCCCTTCATACTTTCAGCCATGATCTTACTCCTTTTTATAATTTATCCCTGAAAAACTCAACGAATTCAGTATAGCCTTCTGTCATCATCTGTTCTTTCTGGAATTTTTTATTTTTCTTCATAATAGAAATGGTTACCTGAGTTCCATTTCTTCTTTCCTCTTCAGCCTGCTTCAGAATTGTCAAAAGCTTGTCTGCAGGCATGTTCTTTTCAATGAGATACGCCTTCTTTTCGCCGGTTCCCGGAACCTCATAGCCTCTTTCCAGAAGCAGCATGACAATTCTTTCAAATCCAATAGAAAATCCGCAGGCGCTTGTGTTCTGTCCTGTAAATTTGCCGATCATCTCGTCATAACGTCCGCCGCCGCCTACAGAACCGCCGAATTCATCCATTGCGATCTCAAAGATCGGACCTGTATAATAGGACATTCCCCGCACCAGCGTAGGGTCAAAGGAAATCTTAAAGTCCGCGCTCTTTACCGCGTCCACAGAAGCGATAATGGTTTCCAGATCCTCTGCAACCTTTGGATCAAGAACATCCTTCAGCTTTTCTTTAATGTAGCGCACACCCTGGATATCAGAGGTGATCTCACGGAACATGCCAAGATACGTGTCAATGCTTTCTCTTGCAAAGCCTTCTTTTTCCAGCTCTTCGGAAACTCCCTCAAGACCGATCTTGTCCATCTTGTCAAGAATAATAAACACGGTATCAAAGCTTTCTGCCGGGAATCCGCTGTACTGAGCCATTGCCTTCAGAATTTTACGGTCATTGATCCTGATGGTAAAATTATGAAAATCCAGTTTGCCCAGAAGTGTTGTGGTTGCCAGCACAAGCTCAATTTCAGCCAGATAAGTAGGCTCTCCTAAAATATCAATATCACACTGCATAAACTGACGGAAACGGCCTCTCTGAGGGCGGTCTGCTCTCCATACATTTCCCATCTGCAGCGCCTTAAAAGGAGCCGGAAGCTCATTGGCATGATTGGAATAATATCTGGAAAGAGGCACTGTCAGATCATAGCGAAGTCCGGAATCCACAAGATCCGCTTCCTCCTTTGCGCTTTCCAGCTTCAGCTTTTCTCCTCTTTTCAGGATCTTAAAAATCAGTTTCTCATTTTCGCCGCCCTGCTTGCTGCTGAGGTTTTCAATATGCTCCACACAGGGAGTTTCAATAGAAGAAAATCCGAATTTCCCATAGGTTTCCCGGATCATATTCATTACATAGTTTCGGATTTCCATTTCCTTCGGTAAAATATCCTTCATACCGGTTACTGGTTTTTTCTTTAATGCCATGCCTGCCTCCTGTTATTTATTATGTATAATTCTCTGAAATGCAAGAAAAACTTCCATATCAAAATTTTTGATCTCATCGATCATAAGCTCCATTACAGTTGCAACATCAAACGCAGTCCTGTATGGCCTGTCAGATGTAAGCGCTGCAAATACATCGCACACTCTCAAGATCCTGGCTCCAATGGGGATCTGATCTCCAATGAGATTATCGGGATATCCGGTTCCGTCATAATTCTCATGATGATAGAGAATGCTTTCCAGAACAAACTCTGAATACCCCTGATCTTTTAATTCCTCATAGCCCAGAGTAGAATGCATACGCACATATTTTAGCTCCTCGATCAGAAGAGGATCCCTTTCGCGTCCGTTAATGTATTCTGTCAGCTTCAGCTTGCCGATATCGTGAAGCATTCCCGCAACAGCAAGCTCATAACAGATCTCCTGCTCCAGCCCCAGCTCGGAAGCCACCGCATACGCAAGGTTGCTGACAACAATCCCATGATTCAGCTCTGCTGAAAGGTCAAAATCCAGTATTCTGTCTGCTGTCTTTTCTGCGTCTGCCTGCGCCGCACTCAATCTGCACACCTCCTGTCCTTAAAGCCATCGGTCAACAGCCACCCGTTTTCTTTCAATCATTTCATCAATACGGGTAATATAATTCCATACATCCTTCACATTCTCCACACGCTCGATCCTCGCCCCATGATCAAATACCAGCTTTGAAGATCCGCCTGCTCCCAGTGCGATAATGGGCTGTTTCTCTTCCATAATTAGTATATTGTAAATCCCGGCTTTGTCAACCTCTGCATAACCTACATTTTCAAAATTGCCCTTCATATTTTTCTGTCTGTACAGATAATAAGGACCCATTCCCATTTCGCAGGCTGTTTTCATGGTCATTTCCATGATTTCCTGATTATTTTCAAAGGTCATTTCCTGATATTTATCTTTAAAAATATTCAGCCTTGCCGCCCTTTTTACCGCAAGAGAATGAACCGTAATACTGTCCGGAGCCATCCTTTTAATTTCATCCAGGGTATACTGTACCTTTTTCAGATCTTCGCCCGGAAGTCCAACGATCAGATCCATATTGATATTGTCAAATCCACATTCCCGTGCAAGGTAAAAGGCCTGCCTTGTCTCCTCCGCAGTATGGCGTCTTCCGATAATCTCCAGAGTCTCCTGATTCATAGTCTGAGGGTTCACGGAAATCCTGCTTACCGGATATTTCCGGATCACCTGAAGCTTTTCTCTGGTAATGCTGTCCGGTCTTCCTGCTTCAATGGTAAACTCAGCCAGGTTTCTGCAGTCAAAATGTTCCGTCAGGGTATCCAGAAGTCTCTGAAGCTGATCCGGCTCCAGGGTAGTCGGCGTTCCGCCGCCAATATAAACCGTATCCAGCTTACGTCCTTTTTTCTTCATAATAGAAGAAACTTCCCGGATTTCCTTACAGAGCGCATCCAGGTAAAGCTCCACTCTGTCCTTCCACTGCTTCAGAGGATAGGAGCTGAAAGAACAGTAAAGACAGATACTCGGGCAGAAAGGAATCCCCACATAAAGGCTGTATCCGTTTTCATAATCAATGTCCTTCAGAATTTCTCTTTCCCGGTTGGCAATGGTAATGGCAAGAGCTGTTTTTTCAGGACTTACCAGATAACGTTTCCGCATTTCTTCTGCAATCTCTGAATTTTTCATTCCGGCTTCAATCATTGCCATGGCAAGCTTTGCCGGCCGGATCCCTGTAAGATTTCCCCATGGAAGGGTCTTTCCAGTAAGCTTTGTCAGAAGTTTATATAATGAGTATTTCAGAACATCCTTCTGCTCCTTGCGCTGCTGTCTGGCTGCATCTTTTTCTTCCGTACAGGAAAGAGGGGCATCATCCGAAGAGTGCCCCTTTATGATCTCTGCACTTGTCACCCCGGTATTGCTTTCATTTTGATACCGGATCAGAAAACTCTGCTCCTGCTTTTCCACCCGGAACAGAAGATCCGCTGTATTTGCCCCGTCTTCCTCTTCATAGGAAACTGCAATTTCAGCCTCCGGGTAAAAGGCTCGGATCAGCTCATAAATATCATGTTCAAATTCTCTGTTGTCAAACAGAATACTGATCTTATACAAATGGATTGTACCTCTTTTCATAACCGATAGTGGTTGAAATATCGTGTCCGGGATAAACTTCTGTTTCCTCAGGAAGAGAATCTGTAAGTCTGTGAAGGCTTTCCACAATTTGAGCCGTGCTTCCTCCCGGAAAATCGGTTCTTCCCACAGAACCATAAAACAGCGTATCTCCGCTGAACAGGATTCCTTCATCCTTCAGATAATAGCAGCAGCTTCCCGGAGTGTGTCCGGGTGTGTGAAGCATCTGAACGGAAAAGCCCGCAGCCTCAAAAGCCTGAAGATCTTCAAGAAGTATATCTGCCTTCAGGGAACAGGAGCGGTTTCCGTATCCGGACAGATTTGCGGAAGGATCCAGAAGAGTCCCTGCTTCTTTTTCACAGGCATAAACCGGAATCTGGTATTCTTTTTTTACGTCCTCCACTGCAAGAATGTGGTCATAATGACCATGGGTTAAAAGAATTGCAGCAGGCTTCGCCTGCATTTCCCTTATTCTGGAAAAGATTTCCTGTGCATGATCCGCCGGATCCACGATCAGAAGCTCCCCTGTGTTTTTGTTTTTCAGCAGATAGCAGTTGGTTGATACAGAACCAAGAACGCATGTCTGAAGCTCTGAATTTTTCATATCGGTCCCCTCTTTCTCTGTCCCTGTATTTTTATGACTGATCAGCCTGTGGTACGCTCCACATCGATCACACTTTCCACCTGGCGGATTTTTTCTACAAGAGACGCCAGCTCCTCTTTGCTGCCTACCTCAAAGCTTACGGCAATGGTCGCCTTATCCTGCTTGCTTGTACGGCAGTTCATATTTTTTACATCAATCTTACGCTCTGTAAATATTTTTGAAAGGTCTACCAGAAGTCCGGTACGGTTGTTGGCAAAGATCTTAAGCTCTGCCATATATTTTTCCGAAGCTCTGGTATCTGCCTGCCACTCAGCCTCAATGAGCCTTGTCCTGTCTGTTTCTGACATATTAAGAATATTTACACAGTCGGTACGGTGAATGGTGATTCCCCGTCCTCTTGTAACAAATCCCACAATCTCGTCGCCGGGAATGGGACTGCAGCATTTTGAAAAACGAACTGCAACATCATGGATGCCACGGACAACAATTCCGCCCTTGGATTTTACCAGATGAAGCTTTTCATGAGCATCTGTGGCAGCATCCAGAACATCCTGATCCGTGATCTTTTTGGCATGCTCTTTTTCGTAAGCCTCCATCAGCTTGTTAAAGACCTGACCTTCTTTCAGCCCTCCGTGTCCGATGGCAGCCAGAACGGAATCCCAGTCACGGAAACCGTATTTGCGCATAACTGCCTCAAGATACTGACTCTTGCTGTAGGTACCGATCTTGTAGCCTTTGGATTTGGCATACTGAGCCAGCATGTCCTTGCCCTTTAAAATATTGTCTTCCTTCAGTTCCTTTTTGAACCACTGATTGATCTTGTTTTTTGCCTGGGTGCTTTTTACCATTTTCAGCCAGTCACGGCTTGGTCCCTGGGAATTCTGTGATGTGATGATCTCAATTCTGTCACCATTCTGGATCTCATATTCAATGGGAACAAGCTTGCCGTTTACCCGGGCGCCTACCATACGGTTTCCTACTGCACTGTGCACACAGTAGGCAAAATCAATAGGCGTGGATCCTGCCGGAAGGTTTTTCACATCCCCCTGAGGAGTGAAACAGTAAACACTGTCTGCAAAAAGATCCAGATCGTTTTTCAGAAGGCTCATAAATTCCCGGTTATCAGACATATCTCTCTGCCATTCCAGGATCTGTCTCAGCCAGTTCAGTTTTTCCTCTTCACTTTTTCCTACAGGTACCTTTCCGTCAGAGGACTCCTTATATTTCCAGTGCGCCGCAATACCATATTCTGCTGTTTTGTGCATTTCATAGGTACGGATCTGAATCTCAAAAGGCTGTCCGCTTGGTCCGATCAGAGTCGTATGAAGAGACTGGTACATATTAGGCTTCGGCATGGCAATATAGTCTTTAAAACGGCCGGGAATCGGTTTGTACATTTCGTGGATCACACCCAGAGCCGCATAGCAGTCCTTTACATTGTCCACCAGGATCCTGACTGCAAAAAGATCATAGATCTGATCAATGGTCTTGCCCTGATTGACCATTTTTTTATAGATGCTGAAGAAATGCTTGATCCGTCCGTCCACCTGAGCCTGAATCCCCGCATCCTCCATATGCTGCTTTACCTGTTTCACAATCCCGTTGACAAAATCCTGTCGTTCACTTTTTTTCAGGGAAACCTTGTCTACCAGATCATAGTACACATCCGGCTTCAGATATTTAAGCGAAAGATCATCCAGTTCCACCTTGATCTTCGATATACCAAGGCGCATGGCAATGGGCGCATAAATATCCATGGTCTCCCTGGCCTTTTCCTGCTGCTTTTCCGGACGCATGTACTGCAGAGTACGCATATTGTGGAGACGGTCCGCAAGCTTGATCAGAATTACTCTGATATCCTTTGCCATGGCAAGAAACATTTTTCTTAAATTTTCTGCCTGAAGCTCCACCTTGTCCTTGGAATAATTCAGCTGTCCCAGCTTGGTAACGCCGTCCACCAGAAGAGCAACCTCGGAACCGAATTCCTTTTCTACCTCTTCATAGGTCATCCAGGTGTCCTCTACCGCATCATGAAGAAGTCCCGCAACGATCGTCTCTTTATCCAGCTCCAGATCTGCAAGAATGATTCCCACACAGAGCGGATGGATGATATAGGGCTCCCCGGATTTTCTTTTCTGATCCTTATGAGCCTCTCTTGCTACCTCGTAGGCTTTCTGTATCATGGAAATATCCGTAGACGGATGGTATTTTCTCACACTGGTGATCAATTCCTGATACAGAACTTCCGGACTTGTAAAATCACTCATGGATTTTACCGCTGCATCTGCCTTTTTCACGGATTCAATTTTTGCCTGATCTACAGCGCCCGGACTTTTTTCCGTTTGTATATTTTTATTTCTTTCTGTCATTCTCTCCCACCTGTCTGATATTCTGCTGCCTGTTCTTCTTTAGCAGCCGTCGTACGCTCCGTCTGTGGTTATTTCCCTTCGTATCGGATCACAGAAGCCACATCATAGCCAGCCAGTTTCTCACGGCCTTTCAGACCGGCAAGTTCCATAAGAAATACGATTTTGACAACCTCTCCGCCAAGCTCTTCAATAAGCTTCACAGCCGCCTCAACCGTACCTCCTGTAGCGATCAGATCATCAATTACCGCAACCTTCTGTCCCGGTTTGATGGAGTCTCTGTGCATTTCTATGGTTGCGCTTCCATATTCCAGATCATAGCTTCTGGATACTGTCTCACATGGAAGCTTACCTTTTTTACGTACCGGTACAAATGGCTTATGAAGATTGTATGCGATCGGAACTCCGAACATAAATCCTCTTGACTCTGTTCCAACGATCACATCCACATCTGTGTCCTTCAGACATTCCTGCATGGAATCAATTGCCAGTTTCAGTCCGTCCGCATCCTGCAGAATACTTGTTACATCACGAAAAATAATGCCCGGTTCCGGAAAATCCGGAATACTTCTTACATAATCCTCAATTTTCTTCATAATCCCGCACCTCCACCTTTTTTCTATAATATAAATCTAAATCAGTATATCACTTTTTTTTTATGGAATCAATCCAAAACCCGACAAGTCTCGCCAAATACCGCTGCTGTTCGCTCCGTTCACAGTGTAAACCCACGCCATATGAACCACTCTCCACTGTTTCCTGCTGCAGTTAAAAATAATTGCGGATTACCGCCTGGAGACTTTCTCTTCCCTGATAGACGTTGATCTCCGGATAATACGTCACGGAAATCAGCTCTTTCTGCTGTACATACTGTTCAAATTCTTTCGCTGCTCCAAAATATACTGCATCTACAGAATTTCCCTGTCCGTCCATCAGACACATTTTTGCCACATTCTGATTCTTTCCAAAAATTCTCAGATTTAAAACGCGAAGTCCCTTCTGGGCAAACAGAGGCTTTGAATTTCCTTTGCCAAAAGGTTCCAGAACAGACAGCTGCTCTGTCAACGTTCTGGACAGATAAGAAATCGGCATGGGAACATCGATCACCACCTTAGGCACAAGCTCTTCCTCTGTCAGCGTACATACCTCATTCAGCCTTTTTCGGAATGCGTCGATATTTTCTTCTGCCAGAGACAGTCCTGCCGCCATGGGATGACCTCCAAACTGTTCCAGAAAATCACTGCACTTAACCAGCTCGTCATACATGGAATAGGCTTCAATGGAGCGGCCGCTGCCCTTGGCTCCCTTTTCTGCCTTTGTCAGCACAAATGAAGGCTTATAATATTTTTCCCTCAGCCTTCCGGCAATGATCCCCGCCAGGCTTTCATGGCATTCCGGCAGATACACTACCAGAACCCGGTCTGAGGAAAGCCCCTGACTTTCAATGATGCGCTCTGCCTCTTCCCTGCCTTTTTCTGTCATGGCTTTTCTGCTCTGGTTTAATGCAACCAGATCCCCGGCCTCCTTCGCCGCTCTGTCCGCATCCTCTGTACAAAGAAGCCGCAGAGCCCGGGCCGCAGTGTCCAGCCTTCCGCTGGCATTGATACATGGTCCCAGCACAAATCCCACATGATAGGCTGTGATCCGTTCACCTCCCAGGCCGTTTGCCTCAATGAGAGCGCGAAATCCCTGATTCTTTGTAGTTGGAAGCCGTCTCAGCCCTTCCTTTACAATAATGCGGTTTTCCCCCTGAAGATCCATCACATCTCCCACAGTTGCCACCGCTGCCGGTTCAGAAAATTCCAGGATCTCATTTCTGTCAATTCCATATGTCTCATAAAGAGCCCAGATCAGTTTCCATGCAACCACGGCTCCACAGATATTTTTGTTTGGATATGGACAGTCCGACTGTTTCGGATTGATCACTGCATCTGCTTCAGGAACAATCCATTCCCTCCCTTTATCCGTGTCTCGATAAGGGATTTCATGATGATCCGTTACAATCACTGTCATACCCTTTTCCTTTGCCTGCTGAATTTCCGCAGACGCTGCAATTCCGTTGTCACAGGTAATGATCGTATCGATTCCGTCCTCTGACGCCTTTTCGATCAGCTGACTGTGCATTCCGTATCCGTCCTTTATTCTGTCCGGAATATAGGTATCCACCCTTGCCCCAAGACGGCGAAATCCCGTAAGAAGAATATAAGTGGCAGTTACTCCGTCAATATCATAATCCCCGATGATCCTGATTCTGGCTTTCTGATCAATCTTGTCTTTCAGGATCTCCACAGCTTTTTTCATATCCTTTAAAAGCCACGGAGAAGGAAGCTCTTCCAGCGTTCCGTACAGATACGAGCGGATATTTTCCATACCTTCCACATCTCTGTTCCTGATCAGACGCGCGATCACCGGATCAATGCCAAAGGTCTGCCCGATTTTCTGAAAGTCTGCTTTTTTTGCTGTTACTACCCATTTTTCCATTTTTTTCTCCTGTAAAAACACATCCCGGGACAGCCTGCTGCCCCGGGACAATCCTGTTTTATTCTGTTTTATTTTCTTCTGCGTTTTTTTCCGCTTCCTGAGCTGCAAGACGTTCCGCTACTCTTTTACGGTTTTTCTTTTTTGGCTGTTTCTGACCATTCACAGATGTCTGATCCGCACTTTTATTTTCCACATCCGGATTCTTTGAAGCAACAGCCTGAACCTTGTTTTTTCCAAAGCCACGTTTCATCACAAGCCACAGAGAACCTGTAATACAAACAGAAGAATAAGCTCCGCATACAATACCTACCATCAGAGGCAGCGCAAATTCACGAATAGAAGATACGCCCATGATATAGAGCACTGCTACCATAACAAAGGTTGTCAGAGAAGTATAAATACTTCTGGTAAGCGTCTGTGTGATACTGTCATTGACAATCTCTGTAAGATCTGCACGGCTTCCCATTTTCTTAATGTTTTCACGGATACGGTCAAAAATAACAATGGTTGCATTGATACTGTAACCTACAATTGTCAGCATACATGCAATAAAGGTATTTCCCACAGAGATACGCGCAAGGGCATAAAAGGCAAATACAACAAGTACGTCATGTACAAGAGCCAGAACCGCACTGCTTGCAAAACGGACATCCTTAAAACGGATCCAGATATATGCCAGCATACACAGAGTCGCAACAACAACTGCCACAAAAGCATCCTGTCTCATTTCAGAACTTACTGTAGAAGAAATACTTTCTGTGGAGATCAGAGTCTGGTCTACATCAAAATTATCAACCATTGCCTGATTGAGTTTTTCTCTTTCCGCCTGAGACAGAGCACGTGTCTTAATAACCACCTGGTTTGTTCCCACAACCTTGGTAGGCTGTACGTTTTTATCTCCGGTTACTTTTTCTACAACAGGTGTTACCTCCGAGTCAATTTCTTTGATATCCATGTCCTCATTAAAGGTAACTGTAGTTGCAGTTCCGCCGGAAAATTCCAGACTGTAGTTCAGAATACTTCCATCTGTTTTCTGATGGATCATCATGGATACTGGTCCTACAAGAATCAGAATCAGAGAAATAATAAAGAAAATATTTTTCTTTCCAACAAAATTAATGCATTTTCTCTGCTTTGCTCTTCCGTAGAATTTTTCATCCTGAATACCTACCGCATACAAAGCATTTACAATCAGTCTTGAAACGACCAGGGCTGTAAACATGGATACTACAATGCCCAGCGCCAGCGTGTAGGCAAAGCCCTTTACTGTTCCGGAGCCCAGACACATCAGTACCAGAGCCGCGATCAGAGTTGTAACATTTCCGTCAATGATCGCAGAGAATGCTTTGCTGAATCCGGATTTGATCGCTGTTCTTACTGAAGAGCCTGATGCAATTTCCTCCCGGATACGGGCATAGATAATAACGTTGGCATCCACAGCCATACCAATACCCAGGATGATACCGGCAATACCGGGAAGTGTCAGTGTAATGTCAAAAGCATTCAGAGTGATCAGCTCGATCGCAGTATAAAGGATCAAAGCGATTGCTGCCACCAGACCGGGGATTCTGTATGCAAAGATCATAAACAGGATCACGATCACAAGACCGATTGCTCCTGCAACTACACTTGTAGTGATCGCTTCTTCTCCCAGCTGCGCTGCAACTACACTGGAACGCAGTTCTTCCAGTTCCAGGCTCAGGGAACCGATACGGATATAGGACGCAAGGTTCTGCGCCTCCTCTACCCCATCCATTCCATTAATCTCTGCCTGTCCGCCTGTAATGGCTTCCTGTACCGTAGGTGCGCTTAAAACAGCGTTGTCATACACAATTGCAATCTGCTTTCCTACATTTGCCTCTGTTGCCTCGGCAAATTTCTTTTTGCCTTCTTTTGTAAGCTTCAGGCTTACCGCATATTCTCTTGCTCCGTTTTCATTCTGGTAAGTACCGCCTTCTGCGTCCGCAACATCCGTACCTTCCAGAACTACAGAACCGGCTTCTCTGATCTCATCAAGACTTCTTGTGAGTTCGTAATTTTTTTCACCGGCAACAAAGTTCTGATTTCCATCCTTGTCTGTCTGTTCAATAAAACACAGAGAGCCCGGTTTTCCAAGATCATTGAGGATCTTGTCCGCATCTGTTACACCGGGAATTTCCACTGTAATACGGTTGTCGCCTTCCTGATATGCCTGCGCCTCAGTACTGTACTGTTCCACACGCTTCTGCATTTTATAAACAGTATCTGACATATCTTCCTTGCTTGGGTTTTTGTCTTTTGCCTCGTAAGTAATACTTACACCGCCTGACAGATCAAGACCGGTTTTAATATTTTTTGCCGCTCCGGTTCCTGTCGGACCCAGGCCGACAGCTGCAGTATAGCACAGAAAAACCGTAATGATCGCAGTCAGGACCAGTACAATGACTCCTCTTTTTTTCTTCATTGTTTTTCCCTTCTACTACAATATATTTATGGGTAATATCCCTTACAGTCCGTAAGGAATTATCCATCTTATTACTCAGGCTGTATCAGAATGGAGCAGCCGGTGTGTCGGCTTTCTTTTCCGAACTTCCTGTCCGTATAAAAAACTGATCATCAGCGTCTCATTCCCAGCCCTTCCGTCAGTCAGTAACTGCCGGACAGATTTTTATGAACACTTACTCTGCAAGTGCAGCTTTGATCATGATCGCACACTCCACACGCTTTCTCTGAAGCTCGCATCCAATCTCATAACTGCCCTTTACGTCCTTCTGGAAGTGATATGCATTGGCTGCGCAGCCCCCACTGCAGTAAAATCTGGCAAAGCAGTCTTTGCAGTCATCCTTTGTATAAACATTGCAGCCCTTAAACTCTTCACGAATCTGCGGTCTGGTAATTCCCTCGTCTACATTTCCCATCAGGAATTCTTCTTCCCCCACAAACTGATGACAAGGATAAAAATCTCCCCACGGAGTCACTGCCAGGTACTCTGTTCCTGAACCGCATCCGGAAAGACGCTTATACACACAGGGACCGCCTGTAAGATCAATCATAAAATGGAAGAAATTAAAGCCTTTTCCTTCTTTCTCCCGTTTGATCATCTCTTTTGCAAGCGCATCGTATTCATCCAGAATCTGAGGAATATCTTCTTTGCGGATCGCATACTCTTCTTCGTCCGGAGCCACTACCGGTTCAACAGAAATCTGTTTAAATCCAAGATCCGCAAGATGAAGAACGTCCTTTGAAAAATCAAGATTATGATGAGTAAAAGTTCCTCTTACATAATAATTGTCCTGATTTCTGGATTCCGCAAATTTCTGAAATTTCGGCATGATCAGGTCATAGCTTCCGGCGCCCTTGCGGAACGGTCTCATATAGTCGTGTACCTCTTTACGGCCGTCTACACTGAGAACAACATTGGACATTTCACGATTGCAGAATTCCATTACCTCATCATCAAGAAGAACGCCGTTGGTTGTAAGTGTAAAGCGGAATTTCTTATTATGAAGCTTTTCCTGCTCTCTTCCATATTTCACCAGATCTTTTACCACCTGCCAGTTCATCAGCGGCTCGCCGCCAAAAAAATCCACCTCCAGGTTTCTTCTGGAGCCGGAATTGGCAATCAGAAAATCCAGGGCCTTTTTTCCAACCTCAAAGGACATCAGGGCTCTTCTTCCATGATATTCTCCCTCCTCCGCAAAACAGTAGCGGCAGGCAAGATTACAGTCATGGGCAATATGCAGACAAAGTGCTTTTACAACCGGACGGCTGTTTTTTGAAAACTCATCAATTGCACTTTCATAAATATCTCTGGTAAAAAGCATTCCTTCTTCTTTCAGCTTTTCACATTCCGAAACAGAAGTTCTGATCTCCTCCGGGCTGAATCTGTCTTTCAGCCTTTCCACGATTTCTTCTGTTGACAGCTCGTTCTCCATGCATGGCAGGACCTCATAGGTTACAAGGTCTACCAGGTGAATACATCCACTGTTAATGTCAAGAACAATATTATATCCATTGCTCTGGTATCTGTGAATCAGACTCATTTTTTTGAAATCCTTTCCTGTAAATTATACCTGAAAAATCCAGGACAGATTTCATCTGTCCTGAACTCACTTCAGAAGTCAGGTGAACTTTTTCTGCAGGTTCCCTGTCCTCTTATATTCTCAGGGACTGTACACTCAGCCTCCTAGATCCGCTTTTTTATTTCAAGCATATCTGTCTGCTTTCTGTACACTTTTATCTGTTCAACCATAAATGAGTAAATACTGAGTTTTGCACTCTTTTTCATTTACAGTTTATAAAATACTTTTCTGCGAACAAAGCGGACGGAGCCGCTTGGAACGCCCTAAATCTCTCAATCCCTGAGAGACTTACTCTGCTTTTCTGGTCAGATGCAGACAGCCATGAACGCTTATATTCCTCGTGCATCCGGTCACATTCCCGCAGAATATTTTATTTACCAGGGAAGTTAGTACAAAACACACTGCTTTCCCGGTAAATAAAAAGAATAAGCAGCGGACTCACCCGCTGCTTAACTGACTTCCCTGAACTCCGCCTTATTTATGCTCGCAGCTCTGATTTCCTACAGTACAGGAAGTTTTACATGCTGACTGGCAGGAAGTCTGGCACTCACCACATCCACCTTTTTTCACTGTGTTCTGCAGATTTTTTGTATTTAATGTTTTGATATGCTCCATTGTATATCCTCCTTATGTATATATAATTGTCTGGGCATAGTATAGCATAAAATTCTCTCAAATAAAAGTCTTTTTTTAGGTTATGCCAGCATGCCTCCAAGAGCCCCTCCGCCCAGACACATACAAAAAGTAGTCAGCAAATGCTGAAAAGACATATCCCACTTTCCTTCTGCGGCAAAGGATACCAAAACAAGAAGTATAAAATATGCAAGGCCTACTAAAATCCCCCAGAAATATTTATCCTTTCGCATGATTTTTCCTGCCATAAAGCCCCCTGCCAGACAGGAGATTACATACACTGCCACAATTCCCGCTGATACCGGCGCCAGTCCCAAATCAAACTGAAATACCAGGAATGCCAGAAACAGAAGACAGACACCTGTCAGGCCATATGCAAGAAACAATGATCTTAAAACAGTTTTTGTTTTCATAAAAAAGCCCTCCCCATAACATTATATGGGAGGGCTTTTTTCTTATGCCTTACTATAATTTATTTTTTCTTTCTGAAGTAAATAATCACGCCTACTACCACAATAGCTACCACACCCAGAATTATAAAAGGTGCGATCATTGTGTTGTCTCCTGTATTCACCGCAGATTTGGAACTGCCATCATTTTCTTCAGCTTCTTTACTGCTGTCCTCTGATGTATTTGTCTGTTTATCAGAATCCTTACTGTCATCCTGTGGCTTCTGTACACTGCTGCTGTCATCCTTTTCCGGAACTGCTGTTACTCCTGCAGAAGCGGTAGGTGTTACTGTTGCAACCGGTACTAAATCCCCGTATCCATCTTCCTGAATTTCTCCTCCTACAAGCGGTTTACTTCCTGCAATACCAAAGGGGCTGAAAGAATGGGTGCTGAATACCATAGTACTTCCTTCCACACTGGGAACAATCGTTTCCATTGCCCCACTGTCCAGAAGATGCTCAATAGTGTATGTATAACCTGCTTTTACCGGAACTGTCACACTGATATACTCTCCGTCCGGAATTTCATATTCTGTATTGTTTCTCAGATCCCAAAGCTCAAATTCATAGGATTTAAACAGATTGGCCTCGTTTTCATTTGTAAACTGGTAATCCTCTCCGCTGGTTGCTCTGAACTGAACATACCATGGCAGATTGATTCCAGACACAGAAATCCCGTTGCTGGTATGATTTGCAGCAGCCAGCTCTTTCTTTTCTTCTTCTGTAAGATTTTCTTCCAGATCTGACGGACGCTGGTCTTTCTGATCTTCCTGTTCAAAAATATTATCCTTATCGGCATCCGGAGTTACAGTTGGTTCCGGAGTTACTGATGCTTCTGGTGTTATGGTTGGTTCGGGTGTTATTGATACTTCCGGTGTTACGGTTGGCTCTGGGGTTACAGATACCTCTGGTTTTTCCCCTGTTTCCGGCATATCTTCCTTATCTCCGGCATTATCCTGGGATTCTCCATTCTGCTGAGACTCCCCTTCTAACTCACCGTTTTCCTGTCCGTTTCCATTGGATTCACCGGTATCTTCATCCTTGGAGCCAGCATTCTGGTCTTCGGACTCCTGATTGCCATTCTCTTCTGTAGAATCGCTGTTCTGCTGAGATTCCTCTTCTGACTGTTGGTTTCCGTTAGAGTTATTGTTGTCTTCATCTGCAGAATCACCGCCACTGTTCTGCTGAAAGCCCTCGTTTTCCTGTCCATTTGAGTCAGATTCACCAGTATCTTCGCCCTCGGAGCCAGTGTTCTGGTCTTCTGATTCCTGGCTGTCATTCTCTTCTGTGCCGCTGTTTTCTTCCTCCCACTGGCTGTCGTCCTGATCCTCAGACCATTCCTCTTCCTGGGATTCATTTTCTTCGATACCGCTCACTACTACTGTCACACTGCTGTAGATCACATCAGAACTTCCGTCCCAGCCGGATATTTTGGAAAGATCTGCCTGATTATAGGGACGAAAAACAACATCATAAGACTGTACGCGCTCAGACGGTACGCTTGATTCGTCAGCCCATGATAAAATGCCATATTCACTGGATGGAAGAGAAATCTCGGAAAGAGGTACCGGCTGTTCCACTGTCACATTATCCGGAATCAGACTGCTGACCTGAATGGTTTCACTTCCGTAAACTGCCGACGGCTGGACCTGCCCTGCCATTAATGTTGCTGTTAATGCCGCTGCTGCCAAAAACTGTACATTTCTCTTACCGTTATTTTTTTTCATTATTACACCTCATCTATTATCAACATCAATAAATAATCATTAATTTCATCTATTTTATAACCGAAAACTGTTTGTAACAGATTTTCTGTTTTCATTCGTTTTTAATATATCAGATTTTTATGTTTTTGTAAACATTTCGTAACAGAATATTTCACATTACGACATAGGTATTATATCATAGTTCTATTTTTTTCGACACCCCTAAAATATAATTTTTTAGCATGTTTTGGCTATGTTTCAGTATTGTATCACTTTTCTCTTCATTCTCTGTGATCTGAACCGGATGAATTACAATATTTCTGCCATAATGGCATTTTGACCTGGATATCTCAGAATTTTTGCAAAAACATACCATAGCAGCTTGTGGAATCTTGTCCGAAAATTGATACAGTACTGTATCACTTCATCCATAGCATCAGGTAAAAATGCATTCCAGATTGCCTGTAGCTATGGAATTTTATCCTGTATTTACTCATTTATAATTATAGCTATAAATGAGTAAATATCGAATTCTGCGCAATAGAATCCGTAATATACGGACACAAAAGAGAGAGTAAGCTCTATATGTGCATTTTGTAAAGACAAATTTGTGATGATTTTGTTCTTTTTTTCAAATTTGTTCTTTTATCGTAAGCGCAAAATATTGCTACGCTGCCCATGAATCACGCTTGCACCAAAATGAT